>Ga0256841_1000268_pt1 | contig 56764 bp, 47 predicted proteins | sample 356308metaG_FD_185971 | JGI IMG/M metagenome (GOLD analysis project Ga0256841, IMG submission 185971) | Hydrothermal vent microbial communities from Mid Atlantic Ridge, Atlantic Ocean - 356-308 | ecosystem: Environmental > Aquatic > Marine > Hydrothermal vents | place: Atlantic Ocean: Mid... | reverse complement strand
GGCGTGCGGGGCCAAGGCGCTGAACCTCTGTGTCCAGGCCACCGCGACAGGGCAGGGACGGCAGGCGGCCGATGGCAACCTGACCCTCGCCTCCGACGGCACACGCACGCCGGCCAACCATTGGTAACGTCCCTCACGGAGGATCCTTGGGTGCGATGTCTCATGGCGAGCGGGTGGCCAGCCACCCGCGATAACCAGCGGGCAAGGGGGTCAGGGGGCCTTTCAACGGCCAGCCATTGGCCGTTGCCATCTCGCGCAATGCGCGGATGCGTTGTTCGTCGAGAGGATGGGTGCTGAAGAAGGCGGGGAGTTCCATGCCGTCCCGCGCCTTGTTGATGACCTCGAACAGCCGGGTCGCCCCTCCCACATGGCCATAGAGCCTGTCGAGTGTCTGCAGGGCCGCGGCATCGGCGGCGCTTTCCATTTCCCGGGTGAAACTGAGCAGGGTGAAACTGCCGGCGTTGGCGAGGACGTCCGCGTTGGTCCGGCCGATGGTCAGTGCCAGCAGGATCTGAAGCGCCGCGCCGCTGCCGATGGCGCGGATGGGGTCGCGGTGTTTTACATGCGCCACTTCGTGGGCGATCAACATGGCCAGGGTGTTTTCGTTAGGCATCTTCTCCAGCAGCCCGCGGTAGAGCATCAGGTGGCCGCCGAGGGTGGAGAAGGCGTTGAGGGTGGCGTCGTTGGAGTAGTGGACCTGGAGCCGCATTCCGGGTGGCAGCTCCATGGCCCGTCCGATCCGCGCTGTCAGAGCGTCGAGATACCGTTGCAGGGCGGGTGGGGTCTCGCTCCCCAGGTCCAGGTCACGGGTCAGCGCCACCTCTTTTTCAAAAGGGATGAAGCGGGCCAGATACCCCATCGAGTGGCTCAACACGAGGGACAGGACCACGATGATCAGGATGGCTCCGCCGAGGAGCAGTACCAGTTCCTTCAGTGGGTGGGTGTGCGAGACGTTGATGCCTTCCGGTGGCTGGGTGTTCCGGTATTCCACGGTGGACCGGGTCAGTCCTGATCTGAAGCCGATGCCGGCTCGGGGATCAGGGCGGTGCCGTAGGCGAGCACCTCGACGGAGCCGATGGTATCCCGGCGGCCTTTGGAGATGGAAGCGGTCTCGTATTTCACGTTGAACACCATTTCGGCGTTCATCCCCGCTGCCTGTTCCTTCATGCGCAGCAGAGACTCCCGGCGCGCCCTGTCGAGCAGGGTCTCGTAGGCGGTGACGCGGCCGCCGAAAAGGTTGCGCAGGCCGGCCAGAAAGCGTTTGAAATAGTCGACGGAGATCACGGTGTTGCCCATCACCAGCGTCTGCCGGTAGCGGCCCTTTTCGGGCGGGATGCGGGAGGCGATGGCGGGGAGGCGGTTGAGGGTCTTCTCCCGTTCGATGATGGAGCGGTAGTGGCGTTTCTCCGCCCAGCGGCCGAAGCCGTAACCAAGCACCAACAGGATGAGAAAGAGGATGAGTTCGAACATGCCGTCATTCCACCGTGACGGCGGTGCCGTAGACGTAGATCTCCGCCGCCCCCTGGGCCACGCTGGAGGTGGAGAAGCGCACGTTCATCACCGCGTTGGCCCCGGCCGCCTCCGCCTGCTGCAGCATTCTCCCCAGTGCCTCGTCGCGGGATTCCTGCAGCAGTTCGGTGTAGCCCTTGAGTTCGCCGCCGAAGATGTTCTTCAGGCCGGCCATGATGTCCCGTCCCACGTGTTTGGCGCGCACCGAACTGCCCTGCACCAGGCCCAGGTGCTCCGTGATGCGCTTGCCGGGGATATGTTCCATGTTGCTGATGAGCATGTATTGTCTCCTGGTTTGCGGGGCGATGACGCCACCCCCTTGTAGAAATTATATGGGGTTCATGACGGCGGCTCGGTAACAGGGGCGGGTCTTTCGGTCAGAACCCGCCGCCGGTATGAAAACCGCCGCCCCCGCCGCTGCCGCTTCCCCCGGGGCCGCCGCCGAAGATGTCGCCGCCGCCAAGTCCCCCTCCGAGTCCTCCTCCAAGTCCCCCTCCGAGACCCCCGCTACCGGGGAACCCCATGCCGCCGCCGCGAAGGATGCCGCCGAGCACGCCGCCAACAAGGTCGTCGAGGCCGCCGGGGATATGCACGCCCCGGGGGATGCGCATGTCGTCGGGGAACTCGATGCCGCCAGGAAAACCGAAGCCGGGCGGGAACCCGGCGCCTCCCCGTGAGGGGTAGTGACGGTACCGGAGGAAGCGCTGGTTGCGTTGCAGGTGGTCCCAAAGTTGGTCGGCATCCAGAATGCCTTGCAGAAAGTCGTCCACCCGGTCCTGCACTGCGGCCTCGTCATCGAAACGGGAGTTGGGGGCGTCATAGTCGTATTGTTTGAATCGCCGGCGCAGCGCTTCCAGGTCGTGCAACCGGGCGCTCTGCCGGGCATGCAGCCGCCGGTTGTCTGCGAGATCCTTCTCCTGCGCCGTTTTACGCAGGCGCAGGTCGGCGAGCTGGCTGACGAGGGAGTCGTCCTCGTAACCGAGGGTGCGGGCCGCCGCCTGGCGCAGCGCCGGAATGGGGTCGGCGCGGAAACTCTCCGCCAGTCCCTCGATGGCCTGTTTGAGGTAATCGTCTTTGCCGGCTGCGAAGATCTCGTGCCGGGCCAGCAGATCCGCGTAGCGGTGTTCCTCCTTCCCGATTGCGTCGTCCAGGTCCTGCAACTTCGCCTTTTCCGCCTCCAGCGTTTTCTCCAGCGTCTCGACGCCACCGGCCTTTTCCGCCGCCTCTTCCAGGGCCGCCAGACGGCGCATCTCGCTTTCGGCGCTTGCCTTGAGTTCGGAGGTGTGTTCGCGCAGCCGTTTCGGGATGGTCGACAGCATGGTGTAGTTTTGCCGCGCTGCCTCAAAGCGGATGTGGCGGGCGAGGAGATGATCGAAAAAGCGGGTGAGGGGGTTGGCCCGGTAGCCGGGCGTGCCGTAACGGGCATTCCAGAGGTACATGAACAGACGGTCGTCCCGATAGGGTTTGCCCTTGTTCTGGTACTCCTCTTCGGCGCGGCGGGTCTTCTCCTCGGAGGCGGCAAGGGTATCCATCGCCGCCTGGGCCGTCTTTTGTTGCGTCTGGTAGTCGGGCTGTTCGCTCAGGGTCTTGTGGATGGCGTCGAGCCGCGCCTGTAACGCCTCGGCGGCCTTTGCCACGGCGTTCACCTGGGTTTGGCGCGTCTGTTCCAGTTCCGTCTGGCGGTCACGGCTCTCCTTGCTGCTTGCGGCCAGCGTCTGCATGGCCTCTTTTCGTTGGGCCAGTAGTTGGCTGGCGCGCCGCTCGGCCTCGTCGAGGTTTTGCTGAAAGGTGCCGGTCTTCAGCGTTTCCGCGCGCAGTTCGGCGAGCTTGCGGTAGATCTCCGATTCCTGCTGGCGCAGGGCGACGAGCTGGTTGCCGGTCCGCTCCAGACGCGCCTCGAACCCTTCCATGTGTTCGCGCAGGCGTTGCAGTCCTCGATCGAGGATGGCGAGTGTCTCGCGTCCGCTGATCATCCGTCCTCCTCGCCCCGAGCGGGCCGGAATACGGGGAGATAGAGACAATTCATTGCCGTGATAATATCGATCACGATGTCACCTTGCAGGTTCTGGACACGGGGTCTACCACTCCGTGATGGTGGCGCCGGTGGTGGCAACCTGGTATTCGGGTTTGAGATAACCGCGTTTCTTGGCGCCCACCTGCCGGTGCTGGATGATGCCGTCATCCTGTTTGTCGCGGGCCATGCGTTCGTAGTCACGCCGGTCCACCCGCAACCCCCACTTCCGGACCCGTTTCAGGCTGCCGTCCTCCTCGGAGCGCACCGGCATCTCCAGCACTTTTCCGTCGGGGCCGATGGCCTCCACGATGAGGTAGTAGTTGCGGGCGCTGCGGTTGATGTCGGGGTAGCGCCAGACGCCGCTCTTTTCCCCGGGCCGGGAGACCACCTGCAGGGTGTAGGTCTGGCGCAGGGTGGCGAGCAGTTTCCGCAACGAGGCGATGGCCGCCTGGGCCTTGGCGGCGTTCTTTTCCTTCAGCGCCGCGATACCGTCCCGGTGGAGCGTCTCGGCGGCGGCCCGGGCGGCGGGTTCCCTGGCGATATCGTTGACCTCCGTCCTGAGGTTGTCGAGGGTCTTTGGGATCTCCGGCAGTCCCTCGAGGAGGTCGATGTTCGCCGTTGCCTGGGTGAGTTGCTCCTCGGCCTGGGTGAGCAGGGTCTTCTGTTCGGCAATCCGTTTTTCCACCACGGGCTTGCGATCGGCAAAGCCGTCGGACGTGAGGGCGCCTTCGGGTTCGAGACCGGCCGCGGAGGTCAGCAGGCGGTCGCTCTCCTGCAGCGCGGTGGTGGCCTGTTGACGCAGGCTGTCGGCGGTGTCCCTCAGGGTATCGGGGGCCTGGGGGACCTCTTGCAGCCGTTGATGCAGGCGCGCCGCCCGTTCGCGCAGGCGGCGTACCTGTTCCCTGTCGGCGGCGAAACCGGCTTCCATCTGTTGGATCTCGCGGCTCAGCGCGCGTTGTTTGGGAGCCTCCACCACGCCCCAGTGGATACCCCATGCGGCCAGCAGGGCGGCGAAGACGGCGCCGATGCGCTTGCCCCATTTGCCGCGGTCGATGTAGAGATGCCACAGGCGGGTGGTCAGCCCGGGCGGGGGCGGGGTGTAGGCGAAGCGTTGGTCGCGCAGGGACTGGACCGCTTCGGCGATCACCGCGTCGGAGACCTCGATGCCCTGCGAGGCATAGATGTGTTTGACCTTTTCACGCAGCGCCTCGTCGCGCGCGTCGGCGTCCAGCTCGCGTTCCACGAGTTGCTGGTTGTGACGCAAGGTGTCGGCCACATCCATGGCCAGCATGACATCGTCCAGCGCGATGCCGTCTCCGCGCTTTTTCTCCGCCATCGGTTCCGGAGATCAGCCCAGTTTCAGGGCGTTGCCTTCGCGGGCCAGCTCCGCCAGGCGGCGTTTGCCGTCCTCCACGGCGTCCCGCACCTCTTCGGCATTGCGGGTGGAGGCCTTGCGCATCTCTTCGATCAGGCTGCGGCTGCGTTCCTGGAAGCTGACGATGGACTGCACCAGCTTCTTCACCGCCTCGGCGCGGATGGTGGGCCCATAGCCCTCCTTGACCGCCTCTTCCTGGACCTTGCCGCCCACCTCGGCAAGCACCTCGATGCTTTTGTTGATGCCCTCTTTCATGCGTTTGAGGGTCTCGGTGCTCTCGTGCAGGCCCCAGAGGCCAGTGAATGAGGCGGTCAGCGCGGTGAGCACGACCTCGTTGGTGCCAAAGAAGGTGACCGCCTGGGAGTAGACCCGCTGTTTGGCCTGAGTGGTCTGCGAGAGACGGGCCATGACCGTTTCCGTGGTGCCGTAGCTGAGGGTGAGATTGTCGGCCAGGTCCTTGGCGATCTGGTAGCGTTCGTCGGATTCCTGCAGGGCGCGCAGGGCCTCGTCACGGGTGAGTTCGAGTTTCGCCACCTCCTCGCGGGGCTTGCCTTCGGCTGCCTCCAGGGTCTGGGTGGCGGATTGCAGTTTTTCCTTGGCGCCGTCGAGTTCGTCCTGGGCCTTCTTGAGGATGTCCAGCGCCAGCACCTCCGCCTCTTTCAGGGCGCCACGGAAGTCGGCGTAGGCGTCGAGAATGAGGTGTTCGCGCTCGATCTGGTCTTTCGAGTCGCGCGCCACCTCCAGGTAGGTCTCCTTGATCTTGCGGAAACGGGACGGGATGTCGCCGCGGGAGACCTTCATCCAGACGTTCTGCACCCGTTCCATCAGGTCGATGCGGCCGTCGTCCAACTGGTCCACCATTGCCTTGGCATCGTCGCGGATGCCGTCGAAGGCGGCGGTGATCTCCTCGTAACGCTCGCCCACGTGCATGGCCTCGATCTGCTCGCGTACCACCTCGTTGAACAGCGAGGCCTGGTTGAGGGTGCGGGCGATGGCGACGGCCTTATCCTCGTCGAGGTCGGAGATCCGTTCGATGAGGGCGATCACCGGGGCCTCGTCGGTCTTGTTCTCGGACACGAGCCCAAGGTCGCGCAGTTTTCCCATTGCCTGGTCGAGGTATTTCAGCGGGGTGGCGGTGTTGGCGGTCATAGGGTCATCCTCCGTGGCCTTGCTGTTGTTCGAATCCCGCTGCGAGTGGCCGGCTGGACAGACGCGGGGCAGGATCCCGAAATATGGCGGAGTATAACATCCCGTGCCGCCCGTTCCCCAACGGGGGCGGTCGGATGCCGTCATATGTGTGAACATCTGAAAAATGGGAAGGCCTCTGTTTGTGTGTGGAATTCAGGGTCGCACCGGAAACAGGCTACACTGCGCGGGCGAACGTCACATCCGCCGCGTGGAGGTCCCATACCATGAACAGAAACATTGCGATCCTTGCCTGCTGGGTGCTGGGACTCCTGACCCTCGCCAGCGCCCCCGCGCGGCCCCTCACGCCGGACGAGGTGCCTGCGCCCCTCAAACCCTGGGCCGACTGGGTGCTGTGGGGGCATCAGGACCGGGGGTGCCCCATGCTCTATGACAGTGGGGCGCGGCGCTGTCTGTGGCCGGCGGCCCTGGAGCTGGACGTGGCGGCAGAGCGCGGGAAGTTCCATCAGACGGTCATGGCCTATCGCTCCACCTTTGCGCCACTGCCCGGGGATCTCAGTCACTGGCCGGTGCAGGTGGAGATGGATGACCAGCCGGTGCCGGTGGTGGCCCGGGACGGCCGGCCCCACGTACGATTGACACCGGGAGAACACCGGATTTCGGGGCGGTTCGAGTGGTCGGCGGTCCCCGAGGCCCTGGAGTTGCCGGAAGGGGTGGGGCTGATCCATCTCAAGGTGGAGGGCAGCGAGCGTCCGGCGCCCGATATCCGCGAGGGCCGGTTGTGGCTGCGAAAGCGACCCCCGGCCCGGACCAAGGCCCCCGAGGATCGTCTGCACCTCGTGGTCTTCCGGCGGGTGACCGACGACCATCCCATGCGCCTAGACACGCATTTGAAAGTGGAGGTTTCGGGCCGGCAGCGGGAGGTGATCCTGGGGCGGCCCTTGCTGGCGGGTTTCGTGCCCCTCCGTATCGACAGTCCGCTGCCCGCGCGGCTGGAGGCCGATGGCCGACTGCGGGTGCAGGTGCGTCCCGGGGTCTGGGAGATCAAGGTAGAGGCCGTGCATCCCGCCTGGGTCACGGCGCTGACGTTGCCGAAGCAGGCGCCGCCCTGGCCGCCGGAAGAGATCTGGAGTTTCGAGGCGCGGCCTTCGATCCGCTTGGTGGAAGTGGCGAAGGGGGAGAAGGTGGATCCCCGCCAGACCCGGCTGCCCAAGGCGTGGCGCGCCTTCCCGGCCTACCGCATGGAGGCCGGTGGGCAGTTTGTGTTGAAGGTGGTACGGCGCGGTGATCCGGCGCCAGCGACGGACACGCTGCGCCTGGCGCGCACCTTCTGGCTCGATTTCGACGGCGGCGGCTTCACCGTGCAGGACCGCATCACCGGCCACATCGCCTCCGGCTGGCGGCTCTCGGTGCGACCGGGGCTCCGCCTGGGCCGCGTGACCCTGAACGGCGAACCCCGCTTCATCACCCGTTTGGAGACGAAGGGGCCGGCGGGGGTGGAGGTGCGCCGCGGGGATATCGAACTGGTGGCCGAGAGCCGCGTCGACGGGCGGCGAACGCCGTTGCCGGCCTCGGGATGGGACCGCGCCTTCCAGCAGGTGGGGGCGACGCTCAACCTGCCGCCCGGCTGGCGGCTGCTGGCGGTGAGCGGGGTGGATGACGAGTCCCGCTCGTGGCTGCGCCAATGGACGCTCTACGATCTCTTTCTGGTCGCCGTCATCGCGGCGGCGGTGGGCAAGTTGTGGGGCGGGCGCTGGGCGCTGCCGGCGTTGTTCACCCTGGCGTTGATCTGGCATGAACCCGGGGCGCCGCGTTTCGTCTGGGTCTGGTTGCTGGCGCTGGTCGGCCTGCTGCGGGTCCTGCCCGAGGGGCATTACCGGTGGCTGGCGCGCGTGGGCCATCTCCTGGGCCTGGCTGCCCTGGTGATGACCGCGTTGCCCTTCATGGTGGATCAGGCCCGCACCGCGATCTATCCGCAGCTCGCCCAGCCGGGCGCAATGGTTCCGTCTCCGCTGACGCTGGATCGGATGGGGGCGGACGAGGCGCTGTCGTCGATGCCGCGCAAAGGGGTTGGCTCCGTAAAGGAGATGGCCGCCCCGATGGCGTCGATTCCGCGCAGTATAGGGAAGCCACCGGCGCGCTGGCGGCCCGATCCCAATGCGGTGATCCAGACCGGCCCGGGGCTGCCCGATTGGCGCTGGCAGAGTATCCCGCTGATATGGCGTGGGCCGGTGAGCGTAGACCAGCAGATCGGGCTGACGCTGGCGGGACCGGCCCTGAATGCGTGTTTCAACCTGTTGCGTATCCTGCTGGTGGCGCTGTTCGCCTGGCGCATGATCGATCGCTTGCCGTTGCGGTGGTCCTCGCTGGGAGGAGGGAAGGGCAAGGCGGCGGTCGCGCTGCTACTGGCGGGGTGGGGTGTCCTTGCCGCCGCGCCACCCGATGCGGCGGCCGCCGACTATCCCTCGCCCGGCCTGCTGCAGGAACTGGAGAAGCGCCTCACCGCGCCCGCCGACTGCCTGCCCGGGTGCGCGGATGTCCAGCGACTGGATGTGGATCTGATGGGCCGCACCCTCGTCTTGCGCCTGCAGGCCGATGCGGTGCGGGACAGCGCGATTCCCCTGCCTCTCGATCCGCGTGAGTCACCGCCACGGGAGGTGCTGCTGGACAACAAACCGGCGGTCGTCGTCGCCCGTGATGAGGAGAATCGCATGTGGATCGGCCTGCCGGCAGGGGCGCATCAGATCCTGCTGCGGGCCCATCTGGCCCGGTCCGACCGGCTGAGCCTGCCCTTGCCGCTGGCGCCGCACCGGGTGGAGGTGCGGGCGCAGGGCTGGCGCGTCGAGGGGCTGGTGGACGACCGGGTCCCTGGGGGACAGCTGCATTTTACGCGCAGTCAGCCAAAGCCGAATGGCGGGAAGGGCGAGGACGCGGAAGAGGGCCTCGTCCCCACGGCCTTGCCGCCCTTCGTGGAGGTGACGCGAACCCTGCGGCTCGGTCTGGAGTGGATCGTGGAGACGCGGGTGCGGCGCCTCTCGCCCCCCGGCGCACCGGTGGTGCTGAAGGTGCCCCTGCTGGCGGGGGCCTCGGTGATCAGTGGCGGCGTACAGGTGAAGAAAGGGAGGGTGGTGGTCGATATGGGGCCGGCGGCCATGGAGACCGGTTGGCGCTCCCGGCTGACGCCCGGCAAGGTCATCCGGCTGCAGGCGCCTGTCACCCAAAGGTGGATCGAGGTGTGGCGGCTGGACGTCGGTCCCATGTGGCATGCCGAAATTGAGGGAATCCCGCCGGTGCATCATCAGGCCGGTGGCCGTTGGTTGCCTCGCTGGATGCCTTGGCCGAAAGAGCATGTCACTGTGACCCTTACCCGTCCTCAGGGCGTGGTGGGGCCGACACGCACCATCGACCGTTCCCGTCTCGTCCTGCGGCCGGGGCGGCGGATCATGGACGCCCGCCTGCAGTTCCGCCTGCGCAGCAGTCAGGGCGGGCGCCATTCGATCACCCTCCCGGCCGGCGCCGAACTGTTGGCGGTGAAGGTGGATGGCGCCTCTCAGCCACTGCGGCTGGAACAGGGGCGGTTGTCGCTTCCCATCCATCCCGGGGTGCAGCAGTTTGCCATCGACTGGCGGCAGAGCGGGGGACTGCATGCCCGTTGGTTGACCCCCACACCGGATCTGGGTGTCCCCAGCGTCAATAGCCGTATTCGGGTCGAGATGCCGGATGACCGATGGCTGTTGTTCGCCACCGGCCCACGGCTGGGACCGGCGGTGTTGTTCTGGGGTGAGGTGCTGGTGGTGTTGTTGGTGGCGGTGATCCTGGGGCGGGCGCGGGACTATACGCCCCTCGGCACGGCTGCCTGGCTGTTGCTCGGCATCGGCCTCAGCCAGGTGGAGATCGGCGCGGCGCTGCTGGTGGTGGCGGCCTTTTTCGCCTTCGGCTACCGGCGAAGGCACTATCCGGACGAGATGCCCAAGGCGTTCAATCTGATGCAGGTGGGCCTGGTCCTGTTGGCCCTGTTGGCATTCGCCATTCTGTTCTGGACGGTGCAGCAGGGGCTGTTGGGTCGGCCGCAGGTGCAGGTGATGGGCAATGGTTCCACCGCCTTTCAGCTCAACTGGTATCAGGACAGGAGCCAGGCGGTGTTGCCGCAGGCCGGGATCTACTCGGCGCCGCTGTGGGTCTACCGGCTGTTGATGCTGGCCTGGGCGTTGTGGCTCGCCTTGTCCCTGCTCAAGTGGGTGCAGTGGGGCTGGGAGGCCTTCAGCCGGGGCGGGCGCTGGAAACGGATGGATTTCAAGTTGCCCAAGGGTCGCGGCGGCGCGCTGGGCGGCGCGGTGACGAAAAAAACACCAGCCGAAGATCCCTGACGTCTATGCCGGGGGAAAGAGGGTCAGCACGCCGCTGTAGCCGTGTAACTGGTCGTGGTGGATCTCGCCATTGGCGAAGAAGCCGGTGAGGGGAACGTCGCCAAGGGCGTCGTGGATGATCTTCATCTCCTCCGAGTTCTCGCCGAACAGCAGCCGGCCTCGCCCGCAGCAACTGTAATAGAGTCCACCCCTGGGATTCGGCACTCGGGCCTTCAACTCTTCTACTTTGCGGACCAGATCGTTGCGGGCGGTCGCCGCGTCACGCCGGGCGAATTGGAGAAAGGTGCCTTTCTCCGGGATGTCGCCGATGCTCACCGTTTCGTGTTCCAGGTCCAGTCCTAGAAGGTTGCGGACCAGGTAGGTGCCGGTATCGGAAGAGGGGAGGTAGAGGGCGGCAAAGACGTGTCCCTCCATTTTTTTGGGGTCTTGCGTCATCTCCTCGCCCACCGCCTCATAGAGGGCCTGAAGCGCAGGGCGGTCGTCGAGACGCTGGAGGACGTTGCGGTCCACCTCGGTGATCTCCATGCGTTCGCCGATCAGCTGGCACCCCTGGCTGATGCCGGTGGCGACGGCTAGGTTCCCGGAAAAGAGGACCCCCGAGATGCCTCCTTCGGTAAGTCCGTCAGCGAACTGGATAAACTGGTTGCGTGGGCCGGAACTGACACCGCCAACCAGGAAACCCGCTTCGAGAGAATGGGCCAACTGATTGATGAGGTGCGCGGAAGTGGGGTTTCGCGGGTCGCCGTGGACAATGCCAAAATGGGGGTGGTGGGCACGCAGCCATTCACCGAAGCCGGAGAGCGCCGCCGCGGGGTTGCGGTCGATTCCGGGCAGAACGCGGAACAGCTCTTCATCGATGTCGGTCACCAGGAGGCTGAGCGCCGGGGTATCGTAAGTCTCGCGGCCGTTGCTGAGGATGCCGCCTGCCACCGTGCCGACCCAATGCCTCACGCCAGTGCGTTCCCGCAGGGCGTCGAGGATCTCGCCACTCGAGGGGGCAAAACCGTCGGTGATATAGATGAAACCCAGGTGGCAGTCCGCAGAGAGGGGGCCCAGAGCTTCAACGGCCTGATCCACGGCCCGCCGCCAGTCATCGGTTACAACATGGGCATTCTTGAACCGTTGCATGAGCTGTCTTTCGTGTCAGGGCAACTGGCGGCCGGCAGGCCGCCAGTGAGGCGCCAGGAGTCTGTCGGAGTCGAGGCCGTTTGGCTAAACGTCCACCGGGATCAATCCATCGGGTGTATCCCGTTCGCCAAGCAGCAGACTGTTTATATTGTATGATATGCGCATTGAATCCGATCCCGCTAAATTTCCGCTGTTAACAGCTGGCCACGATAGACTCCTGGCCCGGAGTATTCATGAAATCGCTCGCACCCTTGCTTGATCCTTGTCCACACAGGGAATTTTCCTTCCTCGGCAATACAGCCCGTATTCCACTCGGTCGGAAAATCCCCTGTGCGGACAATTCTTTGTGCAATCATCGCGGCGATTCATGAATAATCCGGGCTAGGCGTTGCGGGCTTCCATCATCTTCTCGATGATGGGGGTGAGGATGATCTCCATGGCAAACCCCATCTTTCCGCCGGGAACGACGATGGTATTGCGACGTGACATGAAGGAGTCGTTCAGCATGCTGAGCAGGAAGGGAAAGTCGATATCGAACTTCTCGGGGTCCTTGAATCGGATCACCACGAAGCTTTCATCGGGCGTGGGAATGTCCCGCGCGATGAAGGGGTTGGAGGTGTCCACGGTGGAGACGCGCTGGAAGTTGATATCGGTGCGCGAGAACTGTGGCGTGATGTAGTTGATGTAGTCGGGCATACGGCGCAGGATGGTGTCTACGATGGCGTCCGCCGAATAGCCACGCTCCGCGTTGTCGCGGTGGATCTTCTGGATCCACTCCAGATTGACGATGGGCACCACGCCGATCATGAGGTCCACATACTTGGCAACGTTGTGCTCCTCGGTCACGACACCACCGTGCAGCCCCTCGTAGAACAGCAAATCGGTGCCCGGTGCGATGTCCTCCCAAGGGGTGAACTCGCCCGGGGAAAGGTGGGTGCCGAGGCGCGCGTTGTGCTGTTCTGCCTCTTCCTGACTGTGCAGATAGTAGCGTTTCTGGCCCACTCCGGTTTCACCATAGACCCGGAACAGCTCTTCCAGTTTGTCGAAACGGTTGGCCTCTGGCCCGAAGTGGCTGAAATCGCGTCCTTCCTGGGCCGCTTTCTCCACTTCCTCGCGCATCTGGGCGCGATCGAAGCGGTGGAAACTGTCGCCTTCGACGATGGCGGGTGTCACGCCGTCACGAAAGAAGATGTGTTCGAAGGCGCGTTTGACGGTCGTGGTGCCGGCCCCGGAGGAGCCGGTGACGACAACGACGGGATGTTTTCTGGACATGAGACCCTCCCTCACTGCTGTTGTTTTTCACGGAGCACGTGAAGCCGTTAATCGACCCGGTACTTTGCCGGGCCGCCGACATATAGAATTCGGGCCACTATAACATGAAGCGCCACAGCGAGAACCCCCGCCGGCGGCGTCGTCAGGAGCGGAACATCGCCGTTGCCGTTCCGTTCACGTCTGTTCGGCTTTGGGTTTCGGGCCGCATTCCTTGAAGATGCGGGCGTCGCAGGTGGCGCATACGTCCTTGTCCAGTTTCTGATAGATGGCGATGATCGCGGCCTGTTTCGACTGGAAGACATGACCCGGGTCGATGTCGTCGAGGCATCCGCAACGGTCCAGCGATTCCCACAATCCTTGCTTTACATGGATCAGGTAGAGGCCGCCGCCGCGCGCCCTGCGCTTGCGCGCCTCTTCCACCAGCGCCTCGCCGCCGACCAGGTCGACGAAATTGATTCCGTCGCACAGGATGGCGAGGTGTTTCTGTTGGGGGTACTGCTCCTCGATCCGGGCAAAGTAGTCCTGGATGTGGGAGATGGAGCCGAAAAACAGCGAGCCATCGATACGCACAAATTTGAGCTGGGGACATTCCGGCAAGGTGGGGTCGCTGCTGAAACTGCGGGTATGCAGGCGCGGATCGGGGGTGTAGCGGCGGATCTGGGGGCGCGAGACCCGCATCAGGTAGAGCACCAGCGAGAGCATGATGCCGGCGAAGATCGCCAGTTCCAGTTCCAGGAACAGGGCGCCGAGGAAGGTGGTGGCGAAGATCGCCATCTCCTGCTTGCTGGCCCTGAATATGTGCTTGATCTCGTGAAAATCGATCAGGCCCCAGGCCACCATGAAGAGGATGCCCGCCATGGCGGCGTTGGGCAGGTAGGCCGCCAGCGGGGCGACCAGCACCACGATCACCATCAGCAGTGCGCCGGCGAAGACCGCGGCGAGGGGGGTCTTGGCGCCGGCCTGGTAGTTCAGGCCACTGCGGTTGAAGGAGCCGGTGGCGACATAGCCGGAGAAGAAGCTGCCAAAGATGTTCGAGAGCCCCTGGCCGATGAATTCCTGGTTGCCGTCGATGCGCTGTCCCGAACGGGCGGCGAGGGCGCGGCCAATGGAGACGGCCTCGGTGAGAGCGAAGAGGGTCACTGCAAGGGCCGAGGCGGCGAGCTTTCTGATGGCGTCGAAGGAAAAATCCGGCGATGAGAGTGGCGGCAGGGTGGCGGGGAGTGCCCCCACCGTCTTGATCATGGTGCGTTCCGGGCCGAATATGGCGTTCAATGCGAGGGCGGCGAGGCTCCCCACCACCATGGCGACGATCATGGGGGGCAGTCGCGGAACCCAGCGTTTTATGCCGATGCCGGTGAGCAGCGTGATCAAGGCCGTCAGCGTCACATACCCGTTGATGTGCGGGATCTGATGGTAGAAGTGGATCAGGATTTCATGCAGATGACCGCCCCGGGGGATCTCGACACCAAAGAAATTCTTGAGTTGTTTGCTGGCAATGAGGATGGCGGCGCCCGCGGTGAAGCCCACGATCACCGAATGAGAGATGAAATTGACCAGCGCCCCCATGCGCGCAAGACCCAGCGCCAGTTCGATGACGCCGACCATGAAGGTCATGGTCAACGCCAGGGTGACGTAATCCATGCTGCCCGGTTCCGCATGGGCGCTGAGTGCGGAATAGAGCACGATGGAGGCGGCGGTGGTGGGACCGGAGACCAGATGCCAGGAGGAGCCCCAAAGGGCGGCGATGATAGCGGGGATCATGCCGGCGTAGAGGCCATACTCGGGCGGCATGCCGGCGATGGTGGCGAAGGCGACGCCTTGGGGCAATACGACGATGGCGCCGGTGAGTCCCGCGATGAAATCCGATTTCAGGTCGCGGCCCGTCACGCGCGGAAGCCAGCTCAGAAACGGCAGCAAACGCACCAACATCGTATTCTGCACCCTGAGGGTATGCATCGGCACTACCTTTCTGTTTTTCCCCGAGGATAGACGGCTCAGCAGTTGTTCTTGCGTGTAGCTCGGCCGTTCTTGGAAATATCCGAGTCCACCCCGAACCATGGGGCGACTCAAGAGGGAAGCATATCAGAACAGCCTTATATACCGCAAGGTTTGCCTGTGCTGTAGCACATGGCCCGGGCGGCAGTGGTCTCAGAAGATGCTGGAGTTGACCCACATGTGGACGACAATGCTCGCTGCATAGCCCAGGGCGATCGCCGGGGTCCATTTCAGATGGCCAAAGAAGGTGTATTTCCCCCGCGCCTGGCCCATCAGCGCCACGCCGGCGGCCGATCCGATGGAGAGCAGAGAGCCCCCCACACCCGCCGTCAGGGTGACCAGCAGCCATTGGCCCATGGACATGTCGGGCATCATGGTAAGCACGGCAAACATCACAGGGATGTTGTCGACGATGGACGAGAGTACACCCACGGTGACATTGGCGGGCGTGGCGCCCCAGTCCACGTACATCACCTGGGAAGCGAGGCTCAGGTAACCGATGAAGCCGAGGCCGCCGACGCACAATACCACTCCGTAGAAAAAGAACAGTGTGTCCCATTCCGCCCGGGCGATCTTCTGGAACACATCGAAAGCCACGGGACTGCCCATCTGGCCCTCACGTTCCACGTCTTTCGGCACCTCCTTATGGGCGGTCTTTTTCAGATAGTAGCCAAAGAACTGGAGGAAAGAGAGGCCGGTGAGCATGCCGATGACGGGGGGCATGTGCAGAAAGTTGTGGAAACTGACTGCAGTGACGATGGTCAGCAGGAACAGCCCGATGATGCGCCGGGCGCCCCGTTTCATCTGCGCGGACGCGCCGCCGCCGCTGGGTTGTGCATTGGGCACCGCAAGGCTCATGATCACCGCAGGCACGAGCCAGTTGACGAGGGCGGGAAGGAACAGCTTGAAGAAGGGCCAGAAGCCGATCTGCCCCTGAGCCGTCTCGATGGCCTTCTGCCAGACCATCAGCGTGGTGATGTCGCCGAAGGGACTGAAGGCGCCCCCGGCATTGGCGCCTACGACGATGTTGATGCAGGAGAGCATGACAAATTTGTCGTTGTCGCCGCCCACCGCCAGCACGACTGCGCACATGAGGAGCGCCGTGGTGAGGTTGTCCGCCACCGGGGAGATAAGAAAGGCCAACAGACCGGTGATCCAGAACAGCTTGCGCAGGCTGAAGCCCTTGCGAATGAGCCAGGCGCGCAAGGCGTCGAAGACCCCTCGCTCGTCCATGGCGTTGATGTAGGTCATGGCCACCAGCAGGAACAGCATCAGCTCGGCATATTCGAGCAGGTTGTGGCGCACGGCGTGCTCTGCTGCCGCGGGCAGGCCGTGTTGGTTATAGATGATCGCGATCAGCGCCCAGATGATCCCGGCGGCGAGGATGACCGGCTTGGATTTACGCAGATGGGTGAATTCCTCGGCCATCACCAGCACATAAGCGAATATGAAAATGGCCAGTGACGTGACGCCGACCCAATGGCCCGTGAGGTCCAGCCGGTGTGTATTGCCTTCTTCTGCGAACGCCAGTCCAGGGAGGAGAAGGAAGATCAGGATTGTGAATATGGGCCTCATGTTCAAGGTGGCATCCCCCGTCGGGTTGTGGTTTCCGGCAGATCGCTCCCGATCTGCTGTGGGCAGAGGAACTGGGGCTCCTCACCGATTAATGGTCGGCCGTGGAGGTTACAACTTTAATTCCCGGGGATAAAGCGTCGATGAAGATAAAGCGTCGATGAAAGAGAGTCGCGATTTACAGGGGTGCGGGTTCGGCGACGGCGCCGTCGGGCAGGGCGGCGATCTGCTGGGGACGGCGGGGGCGATCGAAGGCGGGCATCTCCATGGCGATGGCGTCGAGGCGGTCCTTGACAGAGGCGAGCCGGCTGCTGATCTCGGCGATCTGATGGGCCCGGTAGGCGGCGTAGATCAGGCCGCCCGGGAGAATCACGGTGATCACCGCATCGCCTACCCCGAAACGGTGGCTCTGTTGTGACCGGGTGAGGCAGTCGAGTTGCGCCTGCAGGCGTTCCCGTTGGGCCTTCAGCAGGGCCGCGATGTGCGACCGGTCCACGCGCGGCAGGCTGACCATCAACCCGCTGGCGTCTTGCATGATGAAACGTGCGCTCCCCTGAAACGGACCGGCCAGTGCCTGCGGTGCCATGAGCGCCAGTCCAGCGAGCAGTGGGCAGGCGGTAAACAGTCTCTTCAGCAGGCGGCGGGCGTTCACGATGCAGGTCTCTCTGTGATCCTGGTTGAAACTGTACGTCAGCCTGGTCGCGGGGTTCGAACCGGGTTCACACCTCGGCACACCGCTGGTGGCGAGTTGTGGGCCGGTTCACACGGGAGGCAGCGCCTTTCCGGGATTGAGGATGTTGCGGGGGTCGAATCGCCGTTTGAGGTCGGTCATCAGGCGGAGGGTGACGGGATCGATTTCCCTGGAGACGAAGTCCCGTTTCTCCAATCCCACGCCGTGCTCGCCGGAGAGGGTGCCGCCGAGGGCGAGTACGAGATCGAACAGGGCGTCCAGCGCCCTGCGGCCCTGTTGGAGGCGGGTGGGGTCGTCCGGATCGAACAGGAGGTTGACATGGATGTTGCCATTGCCGGCATGACCAAAATTGATGATGCGAATCCCCGTGTCCCGTGCGACCCCTTCCAACCCCTCGATCAGATCAGGGATACGCGACACCGGCACCACCACGTCCTCGTTGATCTTTTTCGGCGCTATCTTTCGCAGCGCCGGGGAGAGGGCGCTGCGCGCCCGCCAGAGGTGGACGGTCTCCTCCCCCGGCCGGGCGCCATGGAGGTCGATCATGCCGGGGTTGCGCGCCGCCGCGGTTACCCGCGCGACGGCCGGTTCGATGCAGGATTCCAGGCCGTCGACCTCCACCAACAGCAAGGCGCCGATGTCAGGGTCGATGGACAGATCGGCTGTGCTGCGGACCAGCTCCAGGGCGCCGCCGTCCATGAATTCCAGGGCGGACGGCGTCACCGGTTGGGCCATGATCGCCGAAACGGCGCGGGCGGCGCTGTGAATGTCGCGATAGCCGATGCGCAGCGTACGCCGGGTCTCCGGCAGAGGGGTCAGTTTGAGCGTGGCCCCGGTGATCACTGCCAGCGTGCCCTCGGAGCCGATCAGCAATCGGGTGAGGTCATAGCCCACCACCCCCTTGGTGGTGCGCACGCCGGTGTGAAGCGTCTCGCCCAGACCGGTCACGGCGGTGAGACCCAGGGTGTTCTCCCGGGGGGTGCCGTACTTGACCGCATGCGGGCCGGCGGAGTTGTAGGCCAGATTGCCGCCGAGGGTGCAGACCGCCGCGCTGGTGGGGTCGGGGGGCCAGAAGAAGCCGTGGGGGGTGAGGGCCTGTTGCAGTTCCCGGTTGGTGACGCCAGGCTCCACCTGCGCGATCCGGTTGCCGGGATCGATGTCGACGATGCGCGCCATGCGTTCCAACGACAGGACGATGCCGCCATGGAGGGGAACGGTGGCGCCGGTCGTCCCGGTGCCCTTGCCCCGCGCGATGAGGGGCAGGCGGTGTTCGTGGCAGAAGCAAACGAGGTCCACCACCTCGTCGTGACGGGTGGCGAACACCACCGCCTGTGGCAGCCCCTGGCGGCGGCTGTTGTCGTAGCCGTAGGGCCAGCAATCCGCCGGCGCACTGAGCACGGCATCGGCGCCGAACCGCTGTTCCAGTTCGGTGATCAGCGCTCCGTCAAGGGGCGGGGTGTCAGTGGGACTGGATATACTCAAACACCTTGACCACCTTGCGGACCCCGCTGATGTTGCGGACCGCCTCGGTGGCCATGTCGGCCTCTTCGCGGGTCGTCAGCCCCATGAGATAGACCACACCCTGCTCGGTGACGACCTTGACCCGTGAGGGGTCGAAGCCCGGCGACTTGACCCGCAGCAGGGCGAGCTTGGCCTTGGTGGTGATGTAGGTGTCCTGGGTCTTCTGGCCAAAGGTGGAGAAGGGCCCCACGGTGATCTCGTCAATGACATGCTTCACCCTTGGGATCTGCCGGACCCGCATCTCGTAGCGCTCACGCACCTGCGGGCTGTCCACCTGGCCCGTCAGCAGGACGACCATGTTGTAGCTGGTGGCGGTCACGTTGCTATGGTCCTTGATCTCGGGATCATTGAGTTTGATATCCATCGCCTTCAGTTCGATCTCCTGATCCTCCACCAGAGTGCCAAGGGTGCGGCGGTCATGGGCGACTGCCACGCCGGCAGCGGCACCGCCCACAACCACCGGGGTGCAGGCCTGAAGCAGGAGGGTGGAAAATACGAGTGCGAGGGGCACGATGGGGTTCAGTCGCATGGTTACGGGCTCCTTGTTTGCTTGGTCAGCCGCCAAGCAGTTGTTGGTCGATGAGGTCGCACAGACAATGAATGATCAGCAGGTGCACCTCCTGGACACGTGCGGTGGAATCCGCGGGCACACGGATCTCCACATCGTCGCCAGTGACGCGTTCCGCCACCTCTCCGCCGCCCTGCCCGGTGAGGGCAATAACCTTCATGTCCTGTTCATGGGCGGCGTCGATGGCGGCCAGCACATTTTCCGAGTTGCCGCTGGTGGAGATTGCCAGCAATACGTCGCCCGGCTGTCCGAGGGCATGAATCTGCTTCGCAAACACCTCCTCATAATGGTAGTCATTGGCTATCGAGGTCAAGGTCGAAGTATCGGTGGTGAGGGCAATGGCGGGCAGGCCCGGCCGTTCCCGTTCGAAGCGGTTGAGCATCTCCGAAGAGAAATGCTGGGCGTCACCGGCGGAACCTCCGTTGCCACAGCTCAGCACCTTGCTGCCGTCGAGCAGCCGGGACACGATCAAGGCAGCGGATTTGGCAATGGGGTCGGGCAGAGTGGCGGCGGACTCTATCTTGGCCTGGATGCTGGCCTCGAAAAGCTGTTGGACGCGCGCGGCCGGTTCCATGATCAGGCGGCGCCGAAGGCGTTTCTGATCCAGTCCGGCCGGCTTGTGTTCGACGGCGTCAGGGCGAGTACGTCGAAGCGGCAGGGCGGCGTGTACCCAAGTCCGGCGAGATAGTGTTGCGCGGTGACGACGATGCGCGCCTGTTTGGCGTCGTTGACACTCTCCGCCGGTGAGCCATAGCGATCACTGCGGCGATAGCGCACCTCGATGAATACCAGGGTTTTTCCCTCGCGCATGATGAGGTCGATCTCTCCGCGCCGGCAGCGGTAGTTGCGCTCCACCAGGGTCAGTCCCCGCCGTTGGAGATAGTCGCAGGCGATCTTTTCGGCCCGGGGGCCGGTGAGGGGAGTGGTGGGGCGGGCGGTCTGCTGCATGGCTCAGCGCACCCCGTCGTCCGCGGCCGGCCGGTCGGCCGGGGATAGAGGGGCGGCATTCTCGATCAATGCCGGGTTTTGTTCGGATTGGATCGCCGTTTCGATGTAGGGGGTGAAACCGAGCACCTTCGGGATGCCGTTCTGGAATCGCGCCCACAACAGTTGGCGATGGATGCGATGGACCTCGTCCATGGTCAGATGGCCGGTAGCACCTTGATAAGTCTCCGCAGGATCGCCGCGCAGGCGGAGCAAGTGGGGCAGCAGATTGAAGGCATCGATGCCCATGGCGTACAGGCGGCTGTATCGTCCCATGACGCCGGGGAACTGCGTCCGCAGGGCCTGGCGGGACAGGGGACCATGGTCCTCTTTGTCGAGGATCCAGGGGATGTCCGGGAAACGCAAACCCTCGAGGTCGATGTCGCGCTTGGGATCGGGTTCGCCAGAGAAGACCCGCGAGGTGGTGTAGGTTGGCAGATCGCCGGCGCGGAAGAACTGAAACTGCGGCCACAATTCGCGCGCCTTGCCGGCCTTGGCGGCGAGTACGAGTATGTCCGCATCTTGCCGCCGGCGCGGTTCGAACCCGATCTTTTCACCCAGCAGGCGTTCCAGTTGGCGATGGCGCCAGCGGCTCTGGTCGAGATGCAGCAGCTTGCGGATGGGGACCGAGAAGTCGTTCTCCTGTGGCGGATATCCGCCTTCGCCCACCACCACGCCTCCGATGTTCTCCCAGCGCTGACGGAAGCTCTCGCGGACACGATCGCCCCACGAGCCGGTGGGGGTGAAGATCAACGCGGTAGCGTGGCCGTCTCCCCAGGCGCGATCGGCGATCTGTGCGGCCTCATCCTCGGGGGCCAGAGCAAACTGGTAGAGGTCGGTCGGCGGATTGGTGTCGAGGGGCACGCGGTTCAGGGCCAAGACCGGTACCGGTACTTCGCCGGCATGTGCGAGTTGGTCCACGGCGCGTTTGTCGAGCGGCCCGATGACGACATTGGCGCCCTCCTCGACGGCCTGCTGTAACAGCGGCCAGGCCTGGCCAGGGTTGCTGCTGTCGTAGAATCGCAACTGCGGACGCTCTTCCACCGGCATCGCATAGTAGGCCGCCATGAGGCCATCCCGCACGGCTGCCGCGGCGCGTGCATAAGGCCCACTGCGGGGCAGCATGACCGCCAGGTTGTTCAGCTCGATAAAGTGAGCCGTGGCCTGTTGCTGGTACTGTTCAAGCAGTTCCGGCATCGCGGGGTGGCTGGGAAACCTCAGTCGCCACTCTTCCAACGCCTTGCTGAGGGCCTGTGGGGTCTGGACGTTGGCCTTGCCGATGCGCGCCAGCTCCAGCCAACCCGAGAAGGTGTCGTCGGGAGGCGGGCCTTGGAAAAGTTCGAGCACCTGTTCCGAAAGGCCGCTCAATGCCTGCAGGATGGCGGTCTGATTGGCCAGCCGGGCATCGTGGTCGTCACTTAGCAATGGGTCTGCCAGCGACAGTTCGCGGGCGCTCTCCAGGGCATTGGCGGTCAGCCGCAATGCCTCCGCGCGCGCCAAATGGTAACGCAACCGCAGCGTCCGGGGCAGATAGTCCGCGGGTGGCGCCGACAGGAGATCGAGCGCCTCCTCGCCGCGGTTCTGGTGGATGGCCAGTTCGGCCGCCAGAAGGTTGCGACGGAAAGCGGGTTCCGGTGACAGCGTCATCCTGCCGATCTGTTTCAGCAGCCGTCCGGTGGCCTCCAGATTGCCGGCCGCCATCCAATTTTCCGCGGCGAGCAGCAGGTACTGGTGTTGGAGGGGGGGCGGGGTGCGTGCGGCGAGTTCTTCGTAGAGCCGGGCGGCGGCGTTGAAGTCGCCGCTGTCGTGCAGCGATTCCGCGCGCGCCACGTCGGGGTTGCGCGCCTCTTGGGGGGCTTCCTGACGGCTGGGGACCGTGGGCGCCGTGCCGCAGCCATGGAGCATCAGGCCCAGCGTGGCGAAGAGGGTGGCCAGCAGGTGCTTTGCCGACCCAAGCGCCCGCCGCGTCACCTTTGGCCGGCCGGCGGGTTGGCGCGCTGTTGAATGCGGCCGGGATGTGGTTGGTGTTGGTGCGATCTGTTGCATGCTCTCACGGCTACAGGCAGGATGAAGCGCGGTCAGTATCTTTTCTGGGGTGCAATGTGTCAATGGACAGGGGGGTTCTTTCTGTGGTGGCGACGCCCATCGGCAATCTCGGTGACCTCTCGCCGCGCGCCAGGGAGACCCTCGGGCAGGTCGATCTGATCGCCGCCGAGGATACCCGCCACACCCGCAGGCTGCTGCGGCATTTTGGCATCGCGACGCCCTTGGTTGCCTTTCATGAGCACAACGAGCGGGAGATGGGGGCGGCGCTTCTCCATCGTTTGATGGCGGGAGAGGATATCGCCCTCGTCTCGGATGCCGGGACCCCGTTGATCAGCGATCCGGGTTACCGGTTGGTGCGGGCGGCGCGGCAGGCGGGCCTGCGGGTTTCGCCGGCGCCGGGCCCGAGCGCGTTGATCGCCGCCCTTTCGGTGGCGGGATTGCCCAGCGACCGATTTGTTTTCGAAGCATTTCCGCCACGCACTGCGCGGCAACGCCGCGAGTGGCTGGGCGCGATGGCGGCCGAGCGTCGTACCTGGATCTTCTACGAGTCCAGTCACCGCATTGCCGCCACACTGGCGGACCTCTGCGAGGTGGTGGGCGAGGCGCGTGAACTGGTGGTGGCCCGGGAATTGACCAAGGTGCACGAAACCCTCCTGGGGGGCGCGGCCAGAGAGGTTTTGCGCCAGCTGGAAGAGGACGCCGATCAGCGCAAGGGTGAGTTCGTCGTATTGGTGCGCGGCGCCCCCTCATCCACGACGGACGCGGCGTCTGGTGAGGCGTTGCGGGTGTTGAACATCCTGCTCGCCGACCTGCCCCTCAAGCAGGCGGTGGCACTTGCGGCGCGCATTACCGGCGAGAAGAAGAACAAACTCTACAAATTGGCCCTGGAGAGGCCAGTCAGTCCCCCTTCACCTTGATCCGGCGGCGCTTGCCGGCATCGCGTTTTGGCAGAGTCACCCTGAGCACTCCACGCCGGTAGCGGGCCTTTGCCCCTTTTGTGTCCACCGCCCCCCCTAGCCCGTATTCCACTCGGTCGGAAAATCCCCTGTGCGGACAATTCTCTGTGCAATCATCGCGGCGATTCATGCCCAGGCGCGACTGACGCCTTCGCGAATCTGTTGCAATGTGCCCATTCTTCGTTCCTCCTGGGTCAGGATGGATGTTACACGGTTGTCTTTGCTTCTGTATCACAGGTCGCCTGTCCCGCGCGGTATCGGAAAACATGACCTCCTGGCGTCTTCATGCTGTCGGTCTGAAACGAAAAGAGGGTTCCTGTGAACCCTCTCTCCATTTGGCGCCGCCGTTTACTGTTCGACTGCGATCCGGCGCGGTTGATGGGCCTGAGTCTTGGGGATGGTGATCTCCAGGACCCCGTGATTGCCCTTTGCCGTGATGGCCTCCGGGTCGGCGTTTTCGGGCAGCGTGAAGCGGCGGAGAAAGACGCCACGCGCCCGTTCGACGCGCTTGTAGTTTTCCTTCTCCTCTTCTTTCTCGTATTTGCGCTCGCCGCGTACCGTGAGAACGCCGTTTTCCATGGTGACCTCGATATCCTTGGGGTCCACCCCTGGGATATCGGCCTCCAGGACGTAGGCATTGTCGGTTTCCTTGATATCCACGGCCGGGGTCCAGTCGCCACGCTCTACATGGGACGCGCCTTCTTCGGCGGGTGTCATGCCAAACAGGCGATCCATCTCGCGGCGCCACTGTTCCATGCTCTGCCAGGGATCGTAACGGGTAATGTTCATAGCAACCTCCTTTTCGGGGCAATGTGTCTGAGGGATTCTTGGGTTGTTACCTAAGTAGTGACGGCCTTCACGGAATTCAAGGGTTGAAGCCTGGAGGCAACGCCCGTATGGTAAGGCGCGGGAGTCGGCCGGACAGCCGCTGTCCGTGAGGGCGGAGGAAAGTCCGGGCTCCGGAGGGCAGGGCGCCAGGTAACGCCTGGGGGGCGTGAGCCTACGGAAAGTGCCACAGAAAACAGACCGCCTGCCCGCGGGCAGGTAAGGGTGAAAAGGTGCGGTAAGAGCGCACCGCGCCGGTGGTAACATCGGTGGCAGGGTAAACCCCGCCCGGAGCAAGACCAAATAGGGGAACGGACGGCACCAGCCGTCGCGTGCGGCCCGCACGGTTCCCGGGTAGGTCGCTCGAGGCATGTGGCGACACATGTCCCAGATGAATGGCTGTCCATGACAGAACCCGGCTTACAGGCCGGCTCCCACCTTCCTCGCTTCAGTTTTCATTTGTTTACGCATCCAATTCCCAAGAATCTACTTTAGATTCCTAATCCATATACATGTTTTAAATGCCATTATGGCGGCCTGAAATGGCCGTCATCGGCGCGCGTAACTCCCTGTCCCTAAAGGATTTTGAGAGAAGTCCGCCTTGACGGTGGGGAAGTGGGGCACTAAGATGGCGAAAAGTGGGATGGAGTGGAGAAATAAGGAAAACGTGGCGGGAGGGGTTACTTGTTTCGCGGCATCACCGTGCTCAATCTGGACACCAAGGGTCGCCTGGCGATCCCGACGCGCTATCGGGACCGGCTCGAGCAATCCTGTGGGTCGCAGTTGGTGGTGACGGCGGACAAAGACCGCTGTCTGCTCATCTATCCCGCGAATGAATGGGTGGAGGTCGAGCGCGCTATCCGGCGTCTGCCCTCCATTACCGAGCCGGGCCGCAGCCTGCAGCGCCTATATATAGGTCACGCGCAGGACACGAAGATGGACGGCCAGGGGCGCATTCTGATTCCGCCCGAATTGCGTGATTTCGCCAGCCTCGACAAAAAAGTGGTGCTGGTGGGGCAGGCGAACAAGTTCGAGTTGTGGGACGAGGCGGCCTGGAACAAGTGCCGCGATGAAAGTCTCGAAAACGTGATCAACATGCAGGCCCAGGAGGATCTTCCGGCTGAGCTTGCAAATCTTTCGCTGTAGATGACATCCAACGAACACCGGCCCGTGCTCTTGCGGGAGGCGCTGGATGCCCTGGCCATCACATCGGATGGAATCTATGTGGATGGCACCTTTGGTCGCGGTGGACACAGTCGCGGCATTCTGCGCCGAGTGGGTGACAAGGGGCGCGTTCTGGCCCTGGACAAGGACCCCCAGGCAGTGGCCGCAGGGCGGCGGCTGGCGGAAATGGATCCCCGTTTTATGATCGAACACGAGAGCTTCGCCGCGCTGGCGGTGATTGCGGAGAGGTATGGTCTGATGGGACAGGTCAATGGTGTGTTGCTCGATCTTGGCGTTTCGTCGCCGCAACTCGACGATGCCGTACGGGGCTTCAGTTTTTTGCACGACGGTCCTCTGGATATGCGCATGAATCCCATGGCAGGCGAGAGCGCGGCGGCATGGTTGGCGCGGGCCGAGGTGGGTGAGATCGCGCGGGTGCTCAAGGAATATGGAGAAGAGCGTCATGCGCGCCGCATTGCGCGGGCCATCGTAAAGGCGCGGCAACAGGCGCCCATCACGTCGACACAGCGGTTGGCGGCGGTGGTCTCGGAGGCCAATCCGGCATGGGAGAAAGGGCGGCATCCCGCCACTCGCAGTTTTCAGGCGATCCGCATCCACATCAATCGCGAACTCGACGATCTCGAGGCGTTTCTCGATAGTGTTCTGCCGATGCTTGCCCCCGCGGGCCGCCTGGTGGTGATCAGCTTTCATTCTCTGGAAGACCGTCGGGTGAAACGCTTCATGCGGGAACAGGCGCGCGGGGATCGCTTCCCAGCAGGTGTTCCGGTGACGCGGGACCAGATGCACCCGACGCTGCGGCTGGTGGGAAAGGCAGTCAGGCCCGGGGTGGAGGAAATCGCCCTCAATCCACGGGCGCGCAGTGCGGTGATGCGGGTGGCGGAGAAGGTGGCATGAATCGTTCTCCGCGTGGCCTGCTGGTGTTCTGCGTGATCATCGTGTTGGTTTCCGCCATTGGTGTGGTCTATTCGAGATTCGCCAGCCGGAAGCTGTTCGTCGAGTTACAGAAGTTGCGCTCGGAACGGGAAGCAGTGGACGTGCAATGGGGCCGGCTGCAACTGGAACAAGGGGCGTTGGCGACCAACGTGCGGATCGAAAAGATTGCGCGGGCGAAACTGGACATGCATATTCCTGCGCCTCGCGATGTACGCGTGGTCAGTCGCTGATATGGCGCGCGGGACGAAAAAGGCCAGGCGGCGCAGCCGTGTTCAGGTTCCCCAACCCCGGTACGCCTTGCGCCGCGGGGTGGTGGGGGGCGTGTTGCTGATGGCCTTTTTCCTGCTCGTGGGCCGTGCCGTGGAACGGCAGGTGCTGGAGCGCGATTTTCTGCAGAACGAAGGTCAGCGCCGCTACTTGCGCACGGTGGAGATGCCAGCCCATCGGGGGGTGATCTTCGACCGGCACCACGAACCGCTGGCGCTGACCACGCCGGTGGAGTCCATCTGGGTGAACCCGAAACAACTGCCCCGGACGGCGCAAGCGCCGCTGGCCCGCGCGCTGGGCGTGTCGGTTGCGCATCTGCGCAAGGTGCTGGCGAGAAATGGCAAACGGCATTTTCTCTATCTTGAACGACGGGCCGCGCCAAAACGCGTCGGCCGGGTGCGTAAAGCAGTGCATGACAACAAGATCACGGGGGTTCACTTCGAGCGCGAGTACCGCCGTTTCTATCCGGCCGGCGAGGTGACCGCGCATGTGATCGGTTTTACCAATATCGACGATCACGGGCAGGAAGGGTTGGAACTGGCCTACGATGACTGGCTGACCGGGCGGGCCGGGGCCAAGCGGGTATTGAAAGATGGTAGTGGGCGCGTGGTGCGTGATGTGGAGAGTATCCGTGCGCCGCAGCCGGGCAAGGATCTGGTGACCAGCATCGACCGGCGGTTGCAGTATCTTGCCTACCGGGAGTTGAAGGCGGCAGTAGAGAAACATCGGGCGCGGGCGGGGTCGGCAGTGATCCTCGACGTCTCCACGGGCGAGGTGCTGGCAATGGTCAATCAGCCTTCCTACAACCCCAATGCCCGCCGCAGTGGGCGGGACGGCCGCTTCCGCAACCGCGCCGTGACGGACGTGTTCGAGCCGGGATCCACCATGAAACCACTGATCATGTCGGCGGCGTTGGAGGCCGGGGTGATAGAGCCCTCGACACGTATCGATACCGCGCCGGGAAGGTTGGAGGTGGGTGGGCACAGAGTGCGCGACAGCCATGACTATGGCGTGTTGACCCCGGCCGGGATCATCGAGAAGTCGAGTAACGTCGGCATCAGCAAGATCGCCTTGCAGTTGACGCCGGACGTGATGTGGCGGGTATTGTCGAAGGTGGGATTCGGGGTCTCCACAGACAGCGGGTTTCCGGGCGAGGTGTCCGGCAGGTTGCCCTATTTCGATCGCTGGTCCAGGTTTGGGCAGGCCACCATCGCCTTCGGTTACGGGCTGTCGGTGACGACCCTGCAACTGGCGGCGGCCTATGCGACGATCGGTGCCGACGGAGTGAAGCGCCCGGTCTCCCTGCTGAAGCAGTTGCAGGCGCCCCGGGGACGGGAGGTGTTGCGCCGCGACGTGGTGCGCACTGTGCGTGGCATGATGGAAAAGGTGGTCTCCGCCGAAGGCACCGCCCCGCGGGCCGCCATTCCTGGCTATCGGGTGGCGGGCAAGACGGGTACGGCAAAGAAGATCACCGCCCACGGTTACGCAAAGGACAGGTATCTGGCGATCTTCGCCGGCGTGGTCCCGGCCAGTCGGCCCCGGCTGGCGATGGCGGTGATGATCGATGAGCCTCGCGCCGGCCAGGTCTATGGCGGAGAGGTGGCGGCGCCGGTGTTTGCGAAGGTGATGGCGGGGGCGCTGCGCCTTCTCAATATCCCGCCCGATGGCGTCCAGGGTGAAGGGCTGCGGTTGGCCAGCTCGGGAGGCAAGCCATGATGGCGTCAGAGCACCGGCCGGCCGGGCTGCATCTCTCGCATCTGCTGGCCGACATTGGCTACACCGATCCGTCGGCCGATCCGGTGATCGGCGGTCTGACCCTCGACAGCCGGCAGGTCGAGGCGGGATGGCTGTTTCTCGCCTGTCGTGGCCGCGCCACCCATGGCCTCGATCATGTGCAGCAGGCCGTCAGACACCAGGCCGTGGCCGTGGTGTGCGAGCCGGGTGCGGATTGGAGCATGGAGCGTATCGCCAGGCTGCGCGGCAAGCTGCCGATTCCGCTGGTGGTGGTGCCGCAGTTGCGTCCTCACGTGGGCCGGATGGCGGCGCGTTTCTATGGTGATCCCAGCCGCGCCCTGTCGGTGGCCGGCATCACGGGCACCAATGGCAAGACGAGTTGCAGCCACTTTCTGGCCCAGGCGCAATTGCCACGCTGTGGCATCGTGGGTACGTTGGGGGTCGGATTCCCCGGCGCCCTGCGCCCCACGGGCCATACCACGCCCGATGCCGTCACCCTGCAGCGGGCGCTTGCCACCATGCGCGCGGAGGGGGCCACGGCGGTGGCCATGGAGGTCTCCTCCCATGCGCTGGATCAGGGACGGGTGAACGGGGTGCACTTCGATGTTGCGGTGCTCACCAATCTCAGCCGGGATCACCTCGATTACCATGGCGATATGGCGGCCTATGGCGCCGCCAAACGGTTGTTGTTCGAGATGGAGGGGCTGGGGTGCGCAGTGATCAACAGCGACGAAGCCTTCGGCCGCGAGATTGCCACCGGCCTCGACCCCAGTCTGTTCGTCGTGCTCTACGGCCTCGAACTGCCGCCGATACCGGTGGATCGCGTGGTGCAGTGGGTGCATGGCGCCGCAATAGAACACCACGCCGGCGGCATGCGTATCCAGGTGGAGAGCAGTTGGGGTTGCGGGGAGATCGACAGCCGCTTGTTCGGTGACTTCAATGCCCGCAATCTGCTCGCGGTGCTGTCCGTGCTGCTCTATCGCGGCATGGCGCTCGAACAGGCCCTGGCGCGCCTCGGTGAGGTGACGACCGTGCCGGGCCGCATGGAACTCTTTCGCGCCGAGGGGCGTCCTTCGGTGATCGTGGACTATGCCCATACGCCCGATGCCCTGGAACAGGTGCTCAAGGCGTTGCGGCCCCATTGCAAGGGTCGGCTGGTGACCGTGTTCGGTTGCGGCGGGGAGCGTGATGCGGGCAAGCGGCCCCTCATGGGGCACGTGGCGGAGCGTTATAGCGACCGGGTGATCCTCACCGACGACAATCCGCGCAATGAGGATGGCGAATGGATCATCGGCGAGATCCTGAACGGGGTGGAACAATCGGAAAACATCGTCGTCGAGCGTAAGCGGGCGGAGGCGATCCGCGTCGCCATCGAGACGGCGGAACGCGATGACCTGATCCTGGTGGCGGGCAAGGGACACGAAGAGGTGCAATCGATCGGCGACCTGGAATTGCCGTTCAGTGACCGCGAGGCGGTGGCCACCCTTTTGGGCCTGAAGGGGTCGGCATCATGAGCAACTGCCTCTCCCTTTCCGCAGTGGCCGGGCCACTGCAGGCCGAGCATCGGGGCGACGATGTGCGCTTCTGCGCGGTGAGCAGCGACACCCGCACCCTCTCGCCGGGCGATCTTTTCATCGCCCTGCAGGGGCCGAACTTCGATGGCCATCGATTCATTGGTGCGGCAAAGGAAGGCGGCGCAGTGGCGGCGATGGTGATGCAGGAGGTGGATGCGGGCCTGCCTCTGTTGCGTGTCGCCGACACCCGGCAGGCGCTGGGCCGCCTGGCCTCAATATGGCGCGAGGCGTTTCCCCGCCCGTTGGTCGCGGTCACCGGCAGCAATGGCAAGACCACGGTCAAGGAGATGATCGCCGCCATCTTCAGGCAGCGCGGACCGGTACTCGTCACCCAAGGGAACATGAACAACGATATCGGCGTGCCGCTGACCCTCTTGCGCCTGCAGGACGAGCAGTCGATGGTGGTGGAGATGGGTGCCAACCATCCCGGCGAGATCGGCTATCTGAGCCGCATCGCCCGCCCCGACGTGGCGCTGATCACCAATGCCGGCGCGGCCCATCTGGAAGGCTTCGGCGACCTGGAAGGGGTGGCGCGCGCCAAAGGTGAGATCGTCGAGGGACTTGGTGACGACGGGGTGCTGGTGATCAACGGTGACAGCCCGCACGCGCCCTTGTGGCGTCGGTTGGCCGGTGATCGCCGCGTGGTGGCGTTTGGTTTTCAGGCCGGGGCGGATGTGCATGCCGATCCTGCGCGGATGCAGACACCCTGGGGCGGCGATGGATTCCGCATGAACTGCCGGGTGACCACGCCGGCCGGCGATCTCGAGATCGGCCTGGCCCTGGTCGGCCGGCACAATCTGATGAACGCATTGGCCGCCATCGCCGCGGCCCAGGCGGCGGGCGCCACGCTGGACGAGATAGGCGCGGGCCTGCGCACCGTGCATCCGGTGAAGGGGCGGCTGTGTCTGCGCGCGGGCCGGCAGGGCTACCGGGTGATCGACGACAGCTACAACGCCAATCCCGATTCCGTCAGCGCCGCCATTGCCGTACTGGCGCAGGCGCCGGGTGAACGTTGGCTGGTGCTGGGCGATCTGGCGGAACTGGGGGCGGGCAGCCGCGCCCTGCACCGCGCCCTTGGCGAACAGGCGCGCGACGCCGGTATCGAACACCTCTATACGGTGGGCGAGATGAGCGCCGAGGCCGCCGCCGGCTTCGGCGAAGGGGGCGCGGCCTTCACCGATCAGGCCGCCCTGATCGCCACCTTGCGTCATGAATTGCCGGGGGATGCCACGGTGTTGGTGAAGGGTTCGCGCAGCGCCGCCATGGAGCGGGTGGCGGACGCTCTGGTGGAAGAGGGGGGCTGCTGACCGTGCTGCTCTATCTTGCAGAATATCTGGCCCGCTACGACAGCAGTTTTCTGGTCTTCAAATACCTGACCCTGCGCACCATCCTCAGTGTGCTCACCGCGTTGGTGGTCTCTTTCATCGTCGGTCCGGTGATGATTCGCCGCCTCAGTTTCTATCAGATCGGCCAGACGGTGCGCGACGATGGCCCCGAGAGCCACTTCTCCAAGGCGGGGACCCCTACCATGGGCGGCGCCCTGATCCTGGTGGCCATCGCCTTCAGTACCCTGTTGTGGGCCGATCTCGGCAATCGCTACGTGTGGCTGGTTCTGGTGGTGACGTTGCTGTTTGGCGCCATCGGTTTCGTGGACGACTACAAGAAGCTGGTGTTGCAGGATTCCACGGGGCTGCCGGCACGCTGGAAATACCTGTGGCAATCGGTGGTGGGGCTGGGCGCTGCGCTGATACTCTACTTCACCGCCTCCGGCCCCCAGGAGACGCAGCTTCTGATCCCCTATCTGAAGGACGTGACCCTCAATCTCGGCGCGGTGGGATTCATAACACTGGCCTATCTGGTCATCGTCGGCAGCAGCAATGCGGTGAACCTGACCGATGGCCTCGACGGTCTCGCCATCTTGCCGACGGTCATGGTGGCGGGGGCGCTCGCCATCTTTGCCTATCTCTCCGGTCATGCCACCTTCGCCGACTACCTGAAGATCCCTCACCTGCCCGGCATCGGTGAGGTGGGGGTGTTCTGTGGCGCCATTGTTGGCGCCGGTCTCGGGTTTCTCTGGTTCAATGCCTATCCGGCACAGGTGTTCATGGGGGATGTGGGGGCGCTGGCGCTGGGGGCGGCGCTGGGGATGGTGGCGGTCGAGGTGCGGCAGGAACTGGTGCTGCTGATCATGGGCGGGGTGTTCGTCATGGAGACGGTTTCCGTGATCCTGCAGGTGGCCTCCTTCAGGCTCACCGGCAAACGCATCTTCCGTATGGCGCCGCTGCACCACCATTTCGAACTCAAGGGGTGGCCCGAGCCACGGGTTATCGTACGTTTCTGGATCATCACCGTCATTCTGGTGTTGGTCGGTCTGGCAAGTCTGAAGATACGTTGATGGACGGGGTCGGGGCACAGGCAATGCGGAACACGGGCGCCGCGTCACAGGGCGGCGGCAGGGCCCTCGTCGTCGGTCTGGGCAAGACCGGGCTCTCTTGCGCCCGCTACCTCACCCGGCAGGGGGTGACGGTGGCGGTTACCGACAGCCGCGCCCATCCCCCCTGTCTCGACGAACTGCGTGAGGAGATCCCTGACCTGGCCCTGTTCCTCGGCGGTTTCACCCCCGAGGTGTTCGAGGCCGCGGCGCAGATCGTCGTCAGCCCCGGCGTGGCGGTGAGTCATCCCCTGATCCAGGCGGCCCGCGCGCGTGGCGTCCCGGTGATCGGCGATATCGAGCTCTTCGCGGGGGCGGCGCGGGCCCCCGTGGTGGCCATCACTGGCAGCAACGGCAAGAGCACCGTCACCAGTCTGGTGGGGGAAATGGCGCGGCAGGCGAACAGGCGTGTGGCGGTGGGAGGCAACCTGGGTGAGCCGGTGCTGGATCTGCTCGACGATGCGGTGGAACTCTATGTGCTGGAACTCTCCTCCTTCCAATTGGAAACCACCAGTTCCCTCGCGCCGCGGGTGGCCACGGTGCTGAACCTCTCGCCGGACCACATGGACCGTTACCCTGACCTGGATGCCTATGCGGCTGCCAAGGCGAGGATCTTTCAGGGCGCCCGGATCGCTGTCGTCAATCGTGATGATCCCGCCGTGGAGGCCTTGCCCCGCGCCACCGAGTCGGAGGTGGGTTTTACCCTGGGGACACCGCGCGAGGGCGATTTCGGGTTGTGCAAAAAAGGGGGAGAACTGTGGTTCTGTCAGGGACCACGGCAGATCTTTCCGGTCGCAGGGCAGCATCTCCCCGGCCGTCACAATCTCGCCAACGCAGTGGCCGCGCTGGCGCTCGGTGAAGCGGCGGGGTTGCCGGAAGAGGCGTTGCTCGCCGGTCTGCGCCGCTTCCGCGGTCTGCCGCACCGCACCCAGTTCGTGGCCGAGATCGACGGGGTGCAATGGTTCAATGACTCCAAGGGCACCAATGTGGGCGCCACCTGTGCGGCACTGGAGGGCCTGCGGCCGGGCGATGGCGGCCGCATCGTGCTGATCGCGGGTGGCGAGTGCAAGGGCGCCGAACTGGCCGGCCTGGCGCCGGTGGTCTCCGGCGTCGCCCGCAGTGTAATCCTCATCGGCCGCGATGCGCCCTTGTTGGAAAAGGCCTTCGCCGGCCGCGTGCCGGTGCGCCATGCAGCGAGCATGGAGGCGGCGGTGGTCCTGGCGGCGGAGGCGGCGCGGCCGGGCGACCGGGTGCTGCTCTCGCCTGCCTGCGCCAGTTTCGACATGTTCGAGAACTTCGCCGACCGTGGCGAGGCCTTCATGGCAGCGGTCCGGAGGCGGGCGCAATGAATATGGCCATGCAGGCAGGCGTCAAGCGTGGACAGCGCCAGGTCCCCCCCGCGTTCGACTATGGGTTACTGGGGGCAACGTTGGTGTTGTTGCTGTTCGGCGCCGTGATGGTGGCCTCCGCTTCGCTGGCCGTGGCGGACAAGACCTACGGTGCGCCGTTTCACTATCTGATCCGGCACGGTATCGCCCTGGGGTTGGGGCTGGTGGCGGGGCTGATGGCCTCGCAGGTCTCCATGACCCAATGGGAGCGGATGGGGATATGGCTCTACTTCCTCGGTCTGGCGCTGCTGGTGCTGGTGCTGATCCCCGGCGTGGGGCGCACTGCCAACGGCGCCACCCGCTGGATCCCGGTGGGGGCGTTCAATCTGCAGAGTTCCGAGTTCATGAAGCTGTTCATGGTCATCTACATCAGCGGCTATCTGGTGCGCCGCCGCGAGGAGGTCTCCACCTCGGTGTGGGGATTCGTCAAGCCGATGATCCTGCTACTGGTGGCCGCCGGTCTGATCATGCTGCAGCCCGACTTCGGCACCACCGGCGTACTCATGGCCACGGCGCTGGGGATGCTGTTTCTCGGTGGCGTCGCGGTCTGGCAGTTTGTGCTGTTGCTGGGGGCGGCGGCCCTATCCGGCGTGGCGTTGGTGGTCTCGTCGCCTTACCGGATGGAACGGGTGACCGCCTTCCTCGATCCTTTCAAGGATGCCTTCGATTCCGGCTATCAATTGACCCAGGCGCTGATCGCCTTCGGCCGTGGCGGGGCGTTCGGCGTGGGATTGGGCAACGGGATCCAGAAACAGTTCTACCTGCCGGAGGCGCACACGGACTTCCTCATGGCGGTGATTGGCGAGGAGTTCGGTCTGGCGGGCACGCTTGCCGTCCTCCTGCTGTTCGCCTACATCGTCTGGCGGGCCTTCGTCATCGGCGCGGCGGCGGAGAAGGCGAAGCAGCGCTTTTCGGCCTACGTGGCGTATGGATTCGGCCTGTGGATCGGCATGCAGGCGTTCATCAATATCGGCGTCAATCTCGGCCTGTTGCCCACCAAGGGGCTGACCCTTCCGTTCATGAGCTACGGTGGCAACAGCATCATCGTCGCCTGCATGGTGGTGGCCATTCTTCTGCGCATCGACTACGAGACGCGCAGTGCGGGGGGGCGGAAGCGATGGCGCCGAGGGTGATGATCATGGCGGGTGGAACGGGAGGTCACGTGTTTCCGGCGCTGGCGGTCGCCGACCGGCTCCGCAGCCAGGGGACGGAGGTGTTCTGGCTCGGTACCCGCCGGGGCATGGAGGCCGCCATCGTGCCCGCCCATGGCCTGCGCATGGAGTGGATCGAAGTCCAGGGGCTGCGCGGCAACGGCCTGCGCCGCTGGCTGGCCGCGCCCTACCGGATCGGCCGCGCCGTTTTCGAGAGTATCCGCATCCTGCGCCACAACCGGCCGACCGCGGTACTTGGCATGGGCGGTTTCGTGGCCGGTCCGGGCGGGGTGGCGAGTCGCTTGCTGGGCGTCCCGCTGGTGATCCATGAACAGAACGCCCTGGCGGGGATGACCAACCGCTGGCTGGCGCGCATCGCCAGCCGGGTGATGGCGGCCTTCCCCGGGGCCTTGCCGGGGGCGGAGGTGTGTGGCAACCCGGTGCGTGATGAGATCCTGGCGTTGCCTGGTCCAGAGTCGCGCTTCGCCGGTCGCGGCGGGCGGTTGCGGCTCCTGGTGCTGGGCGGCTCCCAGGGGGCGCAGGCGTTGAATGCGCTGGTGCCGCAGGCATTGGCGGCCTTGCCGGAGAAGCGCCGCCCCGAGGTTCTTCATCAGGCGGGGCAGCGGAATATCGAACAGGCGCGGATGGCCTATGACGCCGCCGGGGTCACGGCCCGGGTGGAGCCTTTCATCGACGACATGGCGGCGGCCTACGGCTGGGCGGATCTGGTGTTGTGCCGCGCCGGCGCCCTCACGGTGGCGGAGTTGGCGGGGGTTGGCGTCGGCGCCATCCTGGTGCCTTACCCTTATGCGGTGGACGATCACCAGACCCGCAACGCCGCGTATCTGACCGATGCCGGCGCGGCGCTGCTGATCCCGGAATCGGAGTTGAGCCTGGAGGTCCTTCGGGATCGGCTGGAACCGTTGCTCGACGACCGTGATCGATTGTTGGAGATGGCACGCCGGGCCCGCGATCTGGCCCGGCCGGAGGCCACCGAGCGCCTGGCCGGGGTCTGTCTGGAGGTGAGCCGGGATGGTTGATCTGCGTCATCGTCATGCCGCTGACCGCATGGGCCGCATGCGCCGGTTGCATTTTGTCGGCATCGGCGGGGCCGGCATGAGCGGCATCGCCGAGGTGATGCTCAATCTTGGCTATGAGGTCTCGGGCTCGGACCTGAAGGCGGGACCGGTCACCGGCCGCCTGGAGCGGTTGGGGGCGCGGATCGCCATCGGCCACGCGAAAGCGAACGTGGCGAAGTGCGATGCGGTGGTGATCTCCAGCGCCGTAGGCGAGGAAAACCCGGAGGTGCGGGCGGCGCGCGAGCAGCGCATCCCGGTGGTGCCGCGGGCGGAGATGCTGGCCGAGTTGATGCGCTTCCACTACGGCATCGCCGTGGCCGGCACCCATGGCAAGACCACCACCACCAGTCTGGTCACTTCGGTACTGGCGGAAGGGGAACTGGATCCCACCTTCGTCATCGGCGGGCGGCTCAACAGCGTGGGGGCCAACGCCCGACTCGGCGGCGGAACCTATCTCGTTGCCGAGGCGGACGAGAGCGATGCCTCCTTTCTCTATCTGCAGCCGATGCTGGCGGTGGTGACCAACATCGACGCCGACCACATGGGCACCTACGGCGGTGACTTCGAGCGCCTGCGCAGCACCTTTCTCGAATTCCTGCACCATCTGCCCTTCTACGGCCGGGCATTGCTCTGCATCGACGACGACGAGGTGCGTGGGCTGTTACCAAAGGTGACCCGCGCGGTCACTACCTACGGCACCCGCGAGGAGGCCGACGTACGCGCCGCGGCCATCCGTCAGGAGGGCCTGCAGACCCGGTTTCGGGTGGTCTTCGCCAGCGGTGCCGCGCCCTTCGATGTGACCCTCAACATGCCGGGCCGTCACAACGTTCTCAACGCGCTCGCGGCGGTGGCCGTGGGTTGCGAACTGGGTGTTCCCGAAGTGGCGATCAAAGGGGCGCTGGAGGGGTTTCAGGGCATCGGCCGGCGCTTCCAGGTGAGCGAGGGGTGCAGTGGCGACGGCGGCCGGGTGATGCTGGTGGACGACTATGCTCACCACCCCCGCGAACTGGCGGCAACCCTCGATGCGGCGCGCCGTGGCTGGCCGGAGCGGCGCCTGGTGGTGGCCTTCCAGCCGCACCGTTTCAGCCGTACTCAGGATCAGTTCGAGGATTTTGTCCAGGTCCTCTCGCGCGCCGACGTGCTGTTGCTCACCGAGGTCTATGCCGCCGGTGAGCCGCCCATCGCCGGGGCGGACGGCCGCTCGTTGACCCGCGCCATTCGCGCGCGGGGTGAAGTGGACCCGGTATTCGTGGAGTCGGTGCGGGAGATCCCCGCGGCCCTGAAGCGACTGCTGCAGGATGGGGATCTGGTATTGACCCTCGGTGCGGGCGACATCGGCGCCGTGGCGGCGCGCCTGGGAGACGTGTTGTGCGAGGCATAGCCATGAGTGAACGGCATCAAAGCGGCTTGCGTGGCGAGCTGCGGCATGATGAATCGCTGGCGGGCTACACCACCTGGCGGGTGGGTGGACCGGCGCGGCGGCTCTATCGTCCCGCGGACGCGGAGGACCTGTGCGCCTTTCTGAGGACCCTCGACCCGGCGGAACCGTTGCTCTGGCTGGGGCTCGGCAGCAACCTGCTGGTGCGCGACGGAGGATTTCCCGGCACCGTACTGGCGTTGCAGGGGGCGCTGAACGACATCCGCCTCGCGTCTGCGGGTGTGTTGCGCGTGGAGGCCGGCGTGAGCTGTGCCCGCGCGGCCCGTTTCGCTGCCCGCGAGGGGCTTTGCGGCATCGAATTCCTGGCCGGGATCCCCGGCACCCTGGGCGGCGCCCTGGCGATGAACGCCGGGGCCTTTGGCGGCGAAACCTGGCGGCGGGTACGGCGGGTGCTCACCGTGGACCGGCGCGGTGTGATGCGGGAGCGCCCGCCGGGGGATTTCGCGGTCGGCTACCGTGAGGTGCGGGGTCCGCAAGGCGAATGGTTTCTCGCCGGCTGGCTGGCGCTGGAACCGGGCGATGTGGGCGCGGCCCAGCAGCGCATCCGGTCGCTGCTCGACCGGCGCAACACCAGCCAGCCCATCGGGCAATGGAGCTGCGGGTCGGTGTTCCGCAATCCGCCCGGCGATCACGCGGCGCGCCTCATCGAGACGGCGGGGCTCAAGGGCCTGCGACGGGGAGGGGCGCAGGTGTCCGAAATGCACGCCAACTTTATCGTCAACACGGGGGGGGCGACGGCCGCCGATATCGAATGGTTGATCGATCATGTCCAGAGGGAGGTGGAACGTCGACACGGGGTTCGGCTGATTCCCGAAGTGCATCGTGTGGGCGTGGAGGCGAGGCCATGAACAGGTTTGGCAGGGTGGCGGTGTTACTTGGCGGCAGCTCGGCCGAGCGGGACATCTCCCTCCAGAGCGGGGCGGCGGTACTCGACGGCCTGCGCCGTGCCGGGGTGGACGCCCACCCCTTCGATCCGGCGGAGCGTCCCCTGGGGGCGCTGGTGGAAGAGGGGTTCGAGCGCGCCTTCATCATGCTCCACGGCCGCGGTGGCGAAGATGGCGGGGTCCAGGGGGCGCTGGAGATGCTCCAGGTGCCCTACACCGGCAGTGGCGTGCTGGGGTCGGCGCTGGGCATGGACAAGTACCGCACCAAGCTCTTGTGGCGGGGCCTCGGCCTCCCCACCCCCGGGTTCGTGCCGATGCACAGCGAGGCGGATCTGGCGAGGGCGGAGGCGCTGGGGTTTCCGCTGATGATCAAACCGGCGCGGGAAGGATCCAGCATCGGCATGGGCCGCGCGGACGATGCGGCACAGCTTGCCGCGGCCTATCGCGCGGCCGCGGCCTGTGACCCGATGGTGCTGGCCGAGCGCTGGATCACCGGACCTGAATATACGGTGGCGATCCTGGGCGACCAGGCGTTGCCGATGATCCGGCTCGAGACGCCGCGTCCGTTCTATGACTACGCGGCCAAATACGAGGAGGAGAGCACACGGTATCACTGTCCCTGTGGTCTCGATGCGGAGATGGAACACCGCCTGCAGGCGCTGGCGCTGAAGGCGTTTCGCGCCGTGGGCGCCCGTGGCTGGGGACGGGTGGATCTGTTGACGGATGACGCGGGGACGGCCTGGTTGATCGAGGTCAACACGGTGCCCGGCATGACCGACCACAGCCTGGTGCCGATGGCGGCCAGCGCCGCGGGTATCGATTTCGATACCCTGGTGGTGCGCATCCTCGAGGAGACCCTGCGCGATGCCTAAGTCTAAGGGCAGAAAGCAGGATGCGAAACCGAACGGCTGGCCCATTGCGCGCGCTACGGTGGTGCGCTGGGGCATTGTCCTGGCGGTGGTCATTGGCATCGTGAGCCTCCTGGCGTGGAGTGTGGACCGGCTCCACGATCCTCGTGTGTTGCCGATCCGGCAGGTGCGGATCGAAGGGGATTTCCATCATCTGGACCGGGGCGCCCTGGCCCGGGCGGTGGAGAAGGCGGCCCGTGGCGGCTTCTTTTCGGTGGATGTCGAACAGGTGAAGGCGATGGCGGAACAGGTGCCGTGGGTGGACCGGGCGGAGGTGCGCCGGGTGTGGCCCGACCGGCTGAAGATTCACGTGACCGAACAGGTGCCTTTCGCGCGTTGGGGGCGGGACGGCCTGGTGAACCGGCGGGGGGTATTGTTTCGCCCCGATCCGCGGACCTTTCCCAAGGGGCCGCTACCGCAATTGGGTGGTCCCGATTATCTCGCCCGGGAGGCGACGCAGCGCTACCTGTCGATGGCGCGGCGCCTGGCGCCGACGGGTTTGCGGATACGTGAGCTGCGGGTCGACGGCCGGCACGCCTGGCGCATGACCCTGGACAACGGACTGGTGGTGAAGCTGGGCAGTCATCACATGGACGAGCGTCTGGCCCGCTTCGTCCGACTGTACCCGCGTCTCTCCCGTCCAGGGCAGGGGGCGCTGGTGCAGGTCGATCTGCGGTACACCAACGGTTTTGCGGTCAAACGCCAGCCGCTGCCGACGGCCGAACCCCGGTCGGAACCGGGGCGGCAGGGGGCGGCGGTCCATTCCGGGCGGTATCCGGGGAGTACGGGGTGAATGGCAAAGAAGGGTGAAAAGAATCTGATCGTCGGGCTGGATATTGGCACCTCCAAGGTGGTGGCCATCGTGGGCGAGATCGCGCCGGGCGGTGAGATCGAGATCATCGGGGTGGGCGCTCATCCATCGCGGGGCCTCAAGCGCGGGGTGGTAGTGAACATCGAATCCACCGTGCAGTCGATTCAACGCGCGGTGGAGGAGGCGGAGCTGATGGCCGGCTGTGAGATCCATTCCGCGTTTGCCGGAATCGCGGGAAGCCATATCCGCAGTCTCAACTCCCATGGCATCACTGCGATCAAGGATGGTGAGGTGACCCATGCGGACGTGGACCGGGTGATCGATGCAGCGCGGGCGGTGGCGATCCCTGCGGACCAGAAGATTCTCCACATCCTGCCTCAGGAGTTCATCATCGACGAGCAGGAAGGCATCAAGGAACCGGTGGGGATGTCGGGCGTGCGGCTGGAGGCGCGGGTACACATGGTCACCGGTGCGGTGAGTGCGGCGCAGAACATCGACAAGTGCGTGCGTCGTTGCGGGCTCGAAGTGGACGAGATGATCCTCGAACAGATCGCCTCCAGTTATGCGGTGTTGAGCGAGGACGAGAAAGAGCTGGGCGTTTGTCTGGTGGACATTGGCGGAGGCACCACTGATATCGCGGTGTTCACCGGAGGGTCGATTCGACATACGGCGGTGATCCCGATCGCGGGGGACCAGGTGACCAACGACATCGCCGTGGCGTTGCGCACCCCCACCCAGCATGCGGAGGAGATCAAGATCCGCTACGCCTGTGCCCAGCAGCAACTGGCCGGACCGGATGAAACGATCGAGGTGCCGAGCATCGGCGATCGTCCGGCCCGCCAGCTCTCGCGCCAGACCCTGGCGGAGGTGGTGGAGCCACGCTACGAGGAGCTGTTGATGCTCATCCAGGCGGAGCTGCAACGCAGTGGATTCGAGGATGTGATTGCCGGCGGTGTGGTGCTCACCGGCGGCAGTTCGAAGATGGAAGGGTTGGTGGAACTGGCGGAAGAGGTGTTCCACATGCCGGTGCGGCTGGGGATCCCGGGGTACGTCACCGGGCTCTCCGACGTGGTGAGGAACCCGATCTATGCCACGGGGGTGGGATTGTTGCTGTTCGGCAGCGCTCACGGACCGGGACAGATCAAGGAAGCGGCCGGAGGCCGCGGGCTGAAGGCGGTATGGCAACGAATGCGAAGTTGGTTTCAAGGCAACTTCTGATGTTGAGCGGTCGATTTCGACTTTTTTTCATGTAACTACATAGACAAGCGCGGCAACGCGTAACGGAGGAAGACGACAATGTTTGAATTGATGGATACCCAGACCCAGAATGCGGTGATCAAGGTGATCGGTGTTGGCGGCGGTGGCGGCAATGCGGTCAATCACATGATCAACGCCGAACTGGAAGGTGTTGAGTTCATCTGCGCCAACACCGATGCGCAGGCGCTGAGGGACAGTGAGGTGCGCACCGTGCTGCAGTTGGGCAACGGGGTGACCAAGGGTCTCGGCGCGGGCGCCAATCCGGATGTGGGGCGCCAGGCCGCGATGGAGGACCGCGACCGTATCCAGGATGCGATCGAAGGCGCCGACATGGTCTTTATCACCGCTGGCATGGGCGGCGGCACCGGTACCGGGGCCGCGCCCATCGTGGCCGAGGTGGCCCGCGAGCTGGGCATCCTCACGGTGGCGGTGGTGACCAAGCCGTTTGTCTTCGAAGGCGGTGTGCGCATGAAGATCGCGGAGCAGGGCATCGATGAACTTCAGGAACATGTGGACTCGCTGATCACCATCCCTAATCAGAAACTGGCCGCCGTGCTGGGCACGGAGATGAGCCTGCTCAATGCCTTCAAGGCGGCCAACGACGTACTCCTGCATGCCGTTCAGGGGATCTCGGAACTGATCACCCGGCCCGGCATGATCAACGTGGACTTCGCGGACGTGAAGACAGTGATGTCGGAGATGGGGGTGGCCATGATGGGCACCGGTGCCGGTTCAGGCGACAACCGCGCCCGCCAGGCGGCGGAAGCGGCCATTCAATGCCCGCTGCTGGAAGATATCAACCTGGCCGGCGCCAAGGGTATCCTGGTCAACATCACCGGCAGCGCCAATATGTCCATTGGCGAATTCGAGGAAGTGGGCCACACCGTGCGCGAGTTTGCGGATGACGATGCAACAGTGGTGGTCGGTACGGTGATCGATCCGGACCTCCAGGATGAACTGCGGGTGACGGTGGTGGCGACGGGACTGGGCCGCAAGGAAGAGGCGACGGAAACACAGGTGCCACGGCTGGTGGAGACCGATGTGGTGGACTCTGGCACGGCTGGGGAACAGACGCAGCCCAAGCCGGATTACAGAGACCTGGAGTCCCCGACGGCGATCCGCAGAGGCCATATGAAGTCTGAGGGGACACGGTCGGCGGCGAAGCGCTCCGGGACGCAGCAGCAAGCGGATCTGGAATACCTCGATATCCCTGCATTCTTGCGCAGTCAGGCGGACTGAATGGCAGAAATGTGACAGAAATCTCTTGAAATAAAGCGGTATACTTGCTACTTCTTAGGGAATTCCCTAAAGCGCCGGCGGTAAAACGTCTCCTTGGCGGAGGCTTCCGTCGGCGCTGGGGTAGGCCGGTTGTCGGGTGGCAGGTCGCCGGGAGACAAGAGACAGTACAGATCGACTGGACAGGCCAGGCCCCGGAAACGGGGCGGGCCAGCATGCCCCATAAGGAGACAGAAACAAGAATGATCAGGCAACGAACCTTAAAAAATGTGATTCGAGCGACAGGTGTCGGTCTCCATACGGGGAAGAAGGTATATCTGACGCTGCGCCCGGCCGCGCCGGATACTGGTATTCAGTTTCGCCGCGTGGACCTCGATACACCCGTTACCATCAAGGCCTGTCCGGAGAACGTGGGGGACACCCGCCTCTCGACGACGTTGGAGAAGAACGGAGTCCGGATATCCACGGTGGAGCATTTGCTGTCGGCCTTCGCCGGTCTGGGCATCGACAATGCCTATGTGGATGTCAGCGCGCCCGAGGTGCCGATCATGGATGGCAGCGCGGGACCCTTCGTGTTCCTGATTCAGTCAGCGGGCGTGGAGGAACAGAAGGCCGCAAAGCGCTTCATTCAGATAAAACGCGAGGTAAAGGTGGAGAGCGGCGGGAAATGGGCCCGTTTCGAGCCATTCGATGGCTTCAAGGTCTCGTTTGCCATCGACTTCGATCATCCGGCGTTCGCGGAGAAGCCACGTTCGGCCACGGTGGACTTCTCCTCCACCTCGTTTGTCAAGGAAGTGGGCCGGGCGCGCACCTTCGGTTTCCTGCGCGATATCGAGATGCTGAGGCAGCGCGGACTGGCCCTCGGCGGCAGCATGGACAACGCCATCGTGGTGGATGATTACCGTATCCTCAATGAGGACGGGCTTCGCTACGAGGACGAGTTCGTCAAGCACAAGATCCTGGATGCCATCGGCGATCTATACCTGTTGGGCCACAGCCTCATTGGCGCGTTTTCGGGCTACAAATCGGGTCACGCCCTCAACAACCGCCTGCTGAAGGAACTGATGGCGCAGGAGGATGCGTGGGAAGAGGTCACCTTCGGTGACGATGATGGGGCCCCTATTTCCTACATGAAACCGGTGCCCGTGACCTGATTCTCCGGTCAGGGGTCACGGCGGGCGTTCTTGCTGATTCGGAGCAGGATCGCCCGCTGTTCCGGATCGACCATACCCTGGGCCAGGGATTCCAGAAGGGCGGCTGTCCCGGGTGGTAACCGCCCCCCCGCGGGGGCGGGGCGCACGGAGGGGGATCCACGATTCTCCAGCAGCACCCGGATGCGAATTTCCTTAATCAAAATTCCCTCATTACGCAACTTCTGTTTGATATTTCTCGATAAATAGCGTATACGACTTGCCCATGCGGAAGAATCTGCGAAGAGGGTGAGGGCGTCTCCGTTGCGTGCGGCTGCGAGGCAATGGGCATCCAGCGGGGGGGGCAGGAGGCCCTTGACGGTATCCACCAACTCCGCCTGCTCGCGCGCCGTTTTCAGGAGGCGGGCGAAGTGCGTATTGCGAAGAAAACCCTTGATAGGTTGGGGCTCAGACGGCATTGGGCGAAAATGGGTTGAGCTTCACGGAAATCGGCCGATAAAAAGCATATTAGACAAGGCAGGGCGAACAAGGCGCAAGACAGCCATGAAAGGTATCGGATCATCAAGCCTCCCCCGGCAGGCCGGCTATTGGCATAGCCGTTCAACGTGGGGCTATGCGGGTATGGCGTTCCTGGTGGTTGCGGCGGCGGTGCTCGGTGTGTGGGGAGGATACACGGCCGGCGCCGCCAAGGCCAGCAGGGGCGAGGCCCGTGTGTTGCGGTCGTTGCGCACCCTCTTCGACCAGGAGCACGAAACCCTGTCCGTCGCCCGTGAGGAGGCCCGCCAGCAGTTGGATGCACTGGCGCTTCGAGTGGGCCGGTTGCAGGCGCACGTGATCCGCCTGGATGCATTGGGAGAACGCCTGACCGCGATGGGCAAGCTGGACAAGGGGGAGTTCGATTTCAGCGCCGAACCCGCCGTGGGCGGGCCTGAAAATGCGGATGGAGAAGAAGAGGATGCGAAGGCGTCGGAGCTGGTGTCCGATCTGGAACGCCTGGTGCAGACCATCGACGACCGCGAGAACAAGCTGGATCTGTTGCAAGAGCTGATCATGAATCGCAAGCTGGAGAGGGAGCTTCGGCCCTCCGGCCGACCCATCAGAAAGGGCTGGATATCCTCCTATTTTGGTAAACGGAAGGATCCCTTTACCGGCCGGACCACGATGCACAAGGGCATGGATTTTGCCGCCAAGATGGGGTCCGACGTGATTGCCGTGGCCTCGGGCCTGGTGACCTATGCAGGTCCACGCAGCGGATATGGACAACTGGTGGAGATTCGCCACGGCGGTGGATATTCCACCCGCTACGGGCACAACAGCAAGGTGTTGGTCAAGGTGGGGGATCGGGTGAGTCAGGGGCAGGTGATTGCCAAGATGGGGTCCACTGGCCGTTCCACCGGTCCGCACGTCCATCTGGAGGTTTTGCGTAACGGCACTCAGATCGATCCGGCGCGGTTCGTCTCCGCGTCCCGTTGACGCAGCTCCGTCTCTCTTTCCTCACACGTCTGAAGCCTGCTGGCGCCGCCCGATCGGACCGTCCGCCGGAAAAATCAAACTTTTTTCGCCGTTTGTGGTCTTCATTCGCTGTGCAGCCGCAGGAATTGCGGTATTATTGGACCGGAGGTTTCGGTCGTCATCCAGATAGCCGGCTGCAGGCAACAATATCATTTCCGCGCTGTTTCATCGGGCATTTCCCGTTATGTCTCTCGGACCCGTGTGATCGTACCGTGAGGATGCGGGAGATCGGTCATTCCGGACGTTGAACCGCGCAAGAGGTATTCCAGACAATCTATGGTCAGTAAACTGTTAAGCAAGGTATTCGGCAGTCGCAACGAGCGCCTGGTCAAACGTCTTTCGAAGAAGGTGGAGGACATCAATGCCCTCGAGCCCCGTTTCGAAGCGCTGTCGGACGATGAGCTGCGCGCCAGCACGCAGGCATTCAGGGAAAGGCTCGAAAAGGGCGAAACCCTCGACCAGCTTCTGCCGGAGGCCTTCGCCGCGGTGCGCGAGGCGGGCCGCAGAACGATGGGAATGCGGCACTTCGATGTTCAGCTCATCGGCGGCATGGTCCTGCACCAGGGCAAGATCGCCGAGATGCGCACCGGCGAGGGCAAGACCCTGGTGGCGACCCTGGCCGCCTATCTCAATGCCCTGCCGGGCAAGGGCGTCCACGTGGTGACGGTCAACGACTATCTTGCCCGCCGCGATGCGGAGTGGATGTCGAAGGTCTACAATTTCCTTGGCCTGTCGGTGGGCGTGATCAACTCTTCCGGCGGCATGGGGCCGGATTCCAGCTCCTACATCGTCGATCAGGATTACGATGGCAAGGCGGGCGGGTACCGCCATCTTCGTCCGGTGAGCCGGCGCGAGGCCTACGCCTGCGACATCACCTATGGCACCAACAACGAGTACGGCTTCGACTATCTGCGCGACAACATGGCATTCGAAGCATCGCAGCGCGTTCAGCGTCCGCCGTTCTACGCCATCGTGGACGAGGTGGACTCCATCCTCATCGACGAGGCCCGCACCCCCCTGATCATCTCCGGTCCCACGGACGACAACACCGATCTCTACATCCGCGTCGACAAGATCATTCCCCATCTGACCCGGCAGGATCCGATCACCAACGAGGAGGGCAAGCCGGATTTCGGGCCGGGCGACTATTCGGTGGACGAGAAGGCGCGCCAGGTGTTCCTCAGCGAGGAGGGGCACGAGAAGGTGGAGCGCATGCTGACGGAGGAGGGGCTGCTCGACGAGGGCGCCAGTCTCTACGACGCCAACAACATCATGCTGATGCATCATGTCATGGCGGCGCTGCGCGCCCATGCCCTGTTCCAAAAGAACGTGGACTACATCGTCAAGGACAACGAGATCGTCATCGTCGACGAATTCACCGGCCGGACCATGCCGGGGCGGCGATGGTCCGAGGGGCTGCATCAGGCGGTGGAGGCCAAGGAGGGCGTGCCGATCCAGGCAGAGAACCAGACCCTGGCCTCGATCACCTTTCAAAACTACTTCCGCATGTACGAAAAGCTCTCGGGCATGACCGGCACCGCCGACACCGAGGCCTACGAGTTCCAGCAGATCTACGGACTCGAAGTGGTGGTGATCCCCACCAACCGCCCGATGATCCGGGACGACCGTGGCGATCAGGTCTACATGACCCAGCGGGAGAAGTATCAGGCTATCATTGAAGACATCAAGGACTGTGTGGCGCGGGGCCAGCCGACCTTGGTGGGCACCGTCTCCATCGAGATCTCCGAGCTGCTCTCGGGCCTGCTGAAGAAAGCGGGCATCAAGCACCAGGTGCTGAACGCCAAACACCATGAGCAGGAGGCGCGCATCGTGGCCGAGGCCGGCCGGCCGGGCGCGGTGACCATTGCCACCAATATGGCCGGCCGTGGCACCGACATCGTGCTGGGCGGCAACCTCGATGTGGAGATCGCCGATCTGGGCGACGATCCGGATCCCAAAGCGATTGAGGCCCTCAAGGCGGACTGGCAGCAGCGCCATCGCCATGTGCTGGAAGCTGGCGGACTGCACGTTATCGGCACCGAGCGCCACGAGTCCCGCCGCGTGGACAACCAACTGCGTGGACGTTCGGGCCGGCAAGGCGACCCCGGGTCCAGCCGCTTCTATCTTTCGCTCGAAGACAGTCTGATGCGCATCTTCGCCTCCGAACGGGTCTCCGCATTGATGCAAAAGCTCGGCATGGAGGAGGGCGAGGCGATCGAGCACCGCTGGGTGACCAAGGCAATCGAGAATGCCCAGCGCAAGGTGGAGGGGCGCAACTTCGATATCCGCAAGCAGTTGCTCGAATACGACGACGTGGCCAACGATCAGCGCAAGGTGGTCTACCAGCAGCGCAACGAGCTGATGGACGTGGACGATATCTCCGACATGATATCCAGCATGCGGGCCGATGTGGTCAACGGCCTCATCGATCAGTACATTCCTCCCCAGAGCCTGGATGAGCAATGGGACATCCCGGGCCTGGAGCGGGCGCTGGCCGAGGCGTTCGGCGGTGAATGGCCGGTTCAGCAATGGCTGGACGAGGACACCTCGCTGCACGAAGAGACCCTGCGCGAAAAGATCCTCCAGCGTCTCGAAGACATCTATGCCGCCAAGGAGGAGATGGTGGGCGCGGAGGGGATGCGTCAATTCGAAAAGGCGGTCATGTTGCAGACCCTGGACAGCCATTGGAAGGAACATCTGGCCGCCATGGACTATCTGCGTCAAGGCATCCATCTTCGGGGTTTTGCCCAGAAGGATCCCAAGCAGGAATACAAGCGCGAGGCCTTCGAGATGTTCGCCAATATGCTGGAAAACATCAAACACGAGGTGATTAGCGTGCTTTCAAAGGTCCAGGTGCAGGCGCCGGAGGACGTGCAAATGGCGCCGATGGAGAGCCAGGTACCGCTCGATATCGAGTTTCACCACGAGGAATTCACCGGCCTGGATGGGGCGCAGGCGATGCCGGACGAGCCGCCTCCGGAGCAGGCCGTGGCGCCCGAGCAGCCCTTCGTTCGCTCCGAGCGCAAGGTGGGGCGTAACGAACGTTGCCCGTGCGGCTCCGGAAAGAAATACAAACACTGCTGCGGCAAATTGAGCTGATCCATGTCATCACGCGAGACCGACGGTGCGGCGGACGTGATGCCGGTGGCGGGCATCCGGCTGGGCGCCGCCGCAGCGGGCATCAAATACCGGGACCGTGATGACCTGGTGGTGATCGAGATCGCGCCTGGCGGCGCTTGTGCCGCCGTGTTTACCCGCAATGCCTTCTGTGCCGCGCCGGTGACCGTTGCCCGGCGGCATCTGCAAACAGCGGCGCCCCGCTATCTCCTGATCAATTCAGGCAATGCCAATGCCGGTACCGGCAGGCAGGGGATCGCGGACGCCGAAGCCAGTTGCCGTGCGCTGGCGGACGCCACCGGGTGCGGGGCCGGGGAGGTCGTCCCTTTTTCCACTGGCGTCATCGGAGAGAATCTTCCCACCGATCGCATCGAGGCGGCCCTGCCCACCGCGTTGGCGGCGCTCTCGTCCGACGGCTGGCAGGCGGCGGCAAAGGCCATCATGACCACCGATACGGTGCCCAAGCTCTCCTGCCGTCAGATTCAGCTCGATGACGGACGTAGCGCCACGGTCACCGGCATGGCCAAGGGGTCGGGCATGATCCGCCCGGATATGGCCACCATGTTGGCCTTCGTGACCACCGACCTTGCGGTGGAATCCACGCTGTTACAGGGTTGCCTGGAACAGGCGGTGGCGCCTTCCTTCAATTCCATCACCGTGGACGGAGACACCTCCACCAATGACGCCTGCGTGCTGGTGGCCAGCGGCGCTGCGGACGCACCGGCAATCGAGTCCGGTCGGGCGCCGGCCTACCCGGCCTTGTGCGGGGCCGTGAGTGAAGTCTGCATGGACCTCGCCCGCGCCATTGTGGACGATGGCGAAGGGGCCACCAAGCGGGTCGAGGTGGTGGTCGGCGCGGCGGCGTCGGAACAGGAGGCGCGGCAGGTGGCCTACACGATTGCCCATTCGCCGCTGGTGAAGACGGCGCTGTTCGCCTCCGATCCCAACTGGGGACGCATCCTGGCGGCCGTGGGCCGGTCGGGTATCGTCGACCTGGCCATCGACGCGGTGGAGCTGTGGCTCGACGATGTGTGTATCGTGCGGGGCGGCGGTCGCGCGCCCGGCTATCGCGAAGAGGCGGGGGCGCGGGTCATGGCCCAGCCCGCGTTTACCGTCCGCGTAATCCTGGGGCGAGGCGATGCCGAGGCCCGCATCCTGACCTGCGATCTCTCCTACGACTATGTCCGCATCAACGCGGAATACCGCACCTGATTTCGTACAGGTCGCCGCGGCAGCCATCACGGACCGGCGGGGCCGGGTATTGGTCACCCGTCGCCACCCTCATGCCCACCAAGGGGGTCTGTGGGAATTTCCTGGTGGCAAGGTGGAGCCCGGCGAAGGCATCGGCGACGCCCTGCGGCGTGAACTGCTGGAAGAGCTGGGGATCTACGTCGAGGCCCATGAACCCCTGATCCGCGTTCCCCATCGGTACCCGGATCGAACGGTGTTGCTCGATGTGCGGCGTGTCATCCGTTACCGCGGGACGCCTTCCGCGCGGGAGGGGCAGCCGATGCGCTGGCTGCGGCCCGACGAGCTGCGGCCGGAGGTGTTCCCCGCCGCCGACCGCCCCGTCATCAGCGCCCTGCGGCTTCCCGATCGTTATCTGATCACGGGCAGCGACCCTACGAACGTCCCGATGTTCATCCGCCGACTGGAGGCGGCGTTGGCAGGGGGGGTTCGGCTCGTGCAGTTGCGCGCGCCCGAGTTGGAAACGGCCGATTTCCGCGGCTTGGCGCGGGCCGTGGCCGGCGTCTGCAGGCGTTACCGCGCCCGGCTGGTCCTCAACCGGTCGCCGCAGGAGGTTGAGGGGTTCGACGGCGTGGGACTCCACCTCGACAGCGCCCGGCTGATGGCGATACAGGCGCGTCCGGCAGCGGAGGCAGTGCTGGTGGGCGCCTCCTGTCATAGCGCCGGGGAACTGGAAAAGGCTGCCGAGCTGGGTCTGGACTACGCGCTGTTATCCCCGGTAATGCCGACCGCCTCTCATCCGCAGGCGCAGCCGCTGGGCTGGCCGCAATTCGCCGAACTCGTGGAAGCGGCGGTTCTCCCGGTTTACGCACTGGGCGGTATGCAGGCGAAGGATATCGAAGTAGCCAAGCGGCACGGCGCCCAAGGAATTGCGGCTATTCGCGGTTTGTGGCCGGCCGACCGGTCATAGATGTCTGTCGACGGGCGACTGATCATTATGTTTCATCGCCGGGTGGGCGCGGGGACCCGGATGCCGTGTCATCCGGGTCGGGAATGCGGCGCCTTTCGCTGATCCATTCCCCCAGGTCTATCAGCCGGCAACGCTCGCTGCAGAACGGACGCCAGCGCGCCTCGGGGGTCCAGGCCACCGCCTTTCTACAGGTGGGACACAGGACAACAGTCATCTCTTTCGTCATGTTTGCCGGGGCCAGTTGGTTTGAAGGCGGATCGCCCTCCAGTGATTATCGCTTCGATCGGTCAAATCCAGGCTAGATAATGCAGCAGGTGAGCGAGAAGGGCACGTCTTCATTGGTCTGCATGGCGCGTTCCATTGTTGTCATCTCCAGAAAACGCACGTTGAACCGGTGCTTGTTGCCACTGATTTCGGGAAAGAAGGGTGAGAGAACCTCTACACCGATACGGACCAGTTGTGCCGGCGCGTTGGGGTCGAGCGCCTGCTGATAGACCCCGTGGTGGGCGATGGCCGGTGTGCTATCGGCGCTACTGCGGGTCAGGGAGAGTAGCAAGGCGATGGCGTTCCTGATGGGTTCGAGATCGCTCATCCAGTTCTGCACGTCCCGTTCGCGCGCCTCGTGTGGCTGGCGCAACCAGGCGTGATAGAGCGGCAGATCGAAATTGCAGGTGCCGCCGGGGATGCTGCTGCGCTGTGCGATGCCACTCAGAAAGTCGTTTTCACGCAGCCGCTTGCCGAACTGCCCATTGAGCTTGTACAACTGGGTGGCAGTCCGCTCCAGGCTGTCGAGCACTTCCCCCAAGGCCTGCATATCGACCCCTTTCTGGCGCCGGATCTTGCCGAGGTTGGCGTTGTGCCGTTCCAGCTCCTTGAGGAGCTCGGTCTTCAACTCCGCGCGGGAAAAGATGGTGATGATATCCAATAGCGCCGAAATTGCGGCGCGGCTGCCCCAGGGCTCGTCCTGGGGCAGGAAATGTTCGACCTGCCTGAACAGGTGCTCCAGGCGTAGAAAGGTGCGAATCCTCTCGTTCAGTGGATGCTCGTAGATGATCTGGTCGGTCACATTCTGCTCTGGGGGTGGGGCGGGTGCGCGTGACATCCCACAACACAATACGCGGTCGGTTCAGCCTTACGATTGTCCGATATTTCGGGGGGACAGGTAAAGGGGCAGGGAGATAAATTTTGCCCAAACCTACATTTCCCTCTTTGCCGCCAACGCCAGATAGCGTGTGTGGAGCGCATCGGTTTGCCGCAGGAGCGCGGCGGGATCATGCCGGTTGTCCAGTATATCGTCGGCCGCCGCCAGGCGGGTTTCACGATCCATCTGTGCGCGGAGGATCTTGCGTACCTCCTCGGGAGAGGCGCGGTCGCGCTGGCGTGTGCGCTCGATCTGCAGATCCTCGGGCGCATCGACCACGAGCACCCGGTCCACCAGATCCTGTTGGTCCGTTTCCAGGAGCAGGGGAATGACGAGCACGGCATAGGGGGCGTCGATGCGGTCGAGGCGTTCCAACATGCGCGCGCGGATGGCGGGATGCAGGATGGCCTCCAGGCGGCGCCGGGCGGCATCGTCATTGAAAACGCGTTCGCGCAGCCGCCTCCTGTCCAGGCGGCCCGTCTCATCGAGCACGTCCTTACCGAAGGTATCGATGATTCGCTGCAGGCAGGGTTGGCCGGGTTTCACCACCTCGCGGGCGATGACATCGGCGTCAATGACGGGCACGCCCAGAGCCTCGAAGCGGCGGGCCACGGTGGATTTCCCGCTGCCGATGCCGCCAGTGAGGCCGACGGTCAGGCGAGGCCGGCCCACCGCAGATAGGCGTTGTTGATGGCGTCCCCCCACATCAGGGCGATCCAGCCGGCCGCCGCCAGATAGGGGCCGAAGGGAATGGGGATGCTGCGATCCCGGCCGCGGAACAGAATGAGGCCAATGCCCACCGCCGCGCCAACGATGGAGGAGACGATGAGCACCTGCGGCAGGTACTGCCAGCCAAACCAGGCGCCGAACACGGCGAGCAGTTTGAAGTCGCCGTAGCCCATGCCCTCCTTGCCGGTGAGTAGCTTGAAGGCCTGAAACACGCTCCACAGCGAGAGATAACCGGCTACGGCCCCGAGGATGGCGTCCCGGGGCGTCGCAAAGAGGGGGGCGAGGGTCAGCAACAGTCCCGCCCAGAGCAGGGGCTGGGTAATGGAATCCGGCAGCAACTGCACGTCGAAGTCGATCAGGGTCAAGGCGATCAGCGCCCAGGTGAATCCCAGTCCGGCCGCCGTCTGCCAGGTGACCCCAAAATGCCAGGCCACCGCCACCGAAAGGAGCGCGGTCATGGCCTCCACCAAGGGATAGCGAGGGCTGATGGCTTGGCCGCATCCGGCGCAGCGGCCGCGCAGCAGCAGCCAGCTCAGGACCGGGATGTTCTCCTTCGCCGTGATCCGGTGACCACAATGGGGGCAACGCGAGGGGGGGTGGCTCAGGGTCAGGGGCGCTTCCTCGTCAGGCGGGGCATCCTCCTCGTCCGCGAGCCATTCCCGGCATTCCCTTCTCCAGGCGCGCTCCATCATGGCCGGCAGCCGGTGGGCCACCACATTGAGGAAGCTGCCCACCACCAGTCCGAGCAATCCGGAAAAGATCAGGAATACGCGGGGGGATTGCTGCAGATAGGCGACGAAATCCATGGGATGCGGGGTATCGGCGACCCTTCGAGCCGCGCGGCTAGCTTCCAGATACCACGGAACCCAGCTTGAAGATGGGCAGGTACATGGCGATCACCAGGCCGCCCACCAGGGTCCCCAGCACCACCATGATCAGCGGTTCAAGCAGGCTGCTGAGGGCGTCCACTGCGTTGTCCACCTCTTCCTCATAGAAGTCGGCGACCTTGGCCAGCATGCTGTCCACCGATCCGGACTCCTCGCCGATGGCGACCATCTGGATCACCATGTGGGGGAAGAGGTTCTGCTGCTTCATGGAGAGCTGGAGGGACTGACCCGTGGCCACGTCCTCCCGCATGCGCAGCACCGCATCGCCGTAGATCACGTTGCCGGTGGCGCCGGCGACGGACTCGAGCGCTTCCACCAGCGGCACGCCGGCGGCGAACATGGTGGAGAGGGTGCGGGCGAAACGGGCAATGGAGGCCTTGTGCATGATGGGGCCGATGATCGGCGTCTTGAGCAGCATCTTGTCGAGAAACTGGCGCAGCTTTCGGGAGCGTTGCATGGCGTTCTTGATGATGAACACCGTGCCAATAACCCCCAGCAACATCGCCCACCACCACGCCTGAACCACCTTCGACATGGCGACCACCATCTTGGTAAAGGCAGGCAGGTCGGCGCCAAAGCCGGAGAACAGGGACTCGAACTGGGGGATGACGAAGATCATGATGATCGCCACCACCACCACCGCCACGATGATGACCGCGGTGGGGTAGAAGAGGGCCTTCTTGATCTTCTTTTTGATGGACTCGGTCTTTTCCTTGTACGTGGCGATCTTGTGCAGCAGGTCCTCGAGGATACCGGCCTGCTCGCCGGCATGGACCAGGTTGCAGAACAGATCGTCGAAATAGAGCGGGTGTTTTTTCAGCGCCTCGGCCAGGCCCGTGCCCCCCTCGATATCCCCCTTGATGGAGAGGATCAGGTCTTGCATTGCCGGATTTTCGTGGCCGCGGCCGACGATGTCGAAGGCCTGCACCAGCGGCACGCCGGAACTCATCATGGTGGCGAGCTGGCGGCTGAAGACGGCGATGTCCTCCGTGGTGATCTTCTTTTTCCTGTTGCCGAACAGCGAGGCGCGTTTTATCCGTATCTTGAGGGGGTTCACGCCCTGTCGGCGCAGTTCCGCCCGCGCCGTGGCGATGTTGGAGGTGCGCAACTCGCCGGTGATGCGGTTGCCCTTCCGGTCTATGCCCTCCCAGGCGAAGACGTGCGCCTTTTCCGTTTTTGGCGCCTTCGAGGTTTTCTTTTTGACTGCCGCTGCTGTCGCTGCCATGGTTTATTCCTTGGTTACGCGATTGAGTTCTTCAAGGCTGATGATGCCTTCTTTGACCTTTCTCAGACCTGACTGGCGGAGGGACGCGATGCCCTCTTTCGCCGACTGGTCCGCCAGTTCGAGGGAGTTGCCCCCCTCCATGATGATGCGTCCCATCTCCTCGGAGACGGGCATCACCTGAAATATACCCACGCGGCCCTTGTAGCCGTTGGTACATTTGTCACATCCCACTGCTTTGTAGACCGTGATGCCCTCCTGGATATCCTCATCCGTGAAGCCCTCCTCACGCAGCGCCTCTTCCGGGATCTCTTCGGGCGTCTTGCAGTGTTCGCAGAGGCGCCGGCCCAGCCGCTGGGCCATGATCAGGAGCACGGAGGAGGCGATGTTGAAAGGGGGGATGCCCATGTTCGCCAGACGGGTCAGGGTCTGGGGCGCGTCGTTGGTGTGCAGGGTGGAGAGCACCAGATGGCCGGTCTGGGCCGCCTTGACCGCGATCTCAGCCGTCTCCAGGTCACGGATCTCGCCCACCATCACGATATCCGGGTCCTGCCGCAGGAAGGCGCGCAGCGCCTCGGCGAAGGTGAGGCCCGTTTTGGGGTTCATGTTGACCTGGTTGATGCCCGGCACCTGGATCTCCACCGGGTCCTCGACGGTGGAGATGTTGATGTCAGGCTTGTTCAGCAGGTTCAGCGCGGTGTACAACGACACCGTCTTGCCCGAACCGGTGGGGCCGGTGACCAGGATCATGCCATAGGGCTTGTGGATGGCATTGAGAAACATCTCCTTCTGCTCCGGCTCCATGCCCAGCGCATCCACCCCCACCTGTGCGCTGGTGGGGTCGAGGATACGCAACACGATCTTCTCGCCATACAGCGTCGGACAGGTATTGACGCGGAAGTCGATGGCGCGGTTCTTCGACAACACCATCTTGATGCGGCCGTCCTGCGGCACCCGGCGCTCGGCGATGTTCATGCGCGACATCACCTTGATGCGCGCGGTCAGGCGCGCGGCGATATTGATCGGGGGCGAGGCCACCTCGTGCAACATGCCATCCTGCCGGAAACGGATACGGAAACTCTTTTCGTAGGGTTCGAAGTGGATGTCCGACGCGCCGCCGTTGATGGCGTCGAGCAGGATCTTGTTGACGAAGCGCACCACCGGTGCGTCGTCCACGTCGAGATCGCCGGTATCGGCTTGCTTGTCACTCTCGTCCGCCGCGATCTCGAGATTGTCCAGGTCTGTGTCCAGCAGATCCGACATGCTGGTGTCCTGGGCGTCGAGGGAGGCCTCGATGAGCTTGGCGAGCTTCTCCTCCTCCACCAACACCGCGTCGGTCGCCAGTCCGGTGTTGAAACGGATCTCGTCCAGGCCCTGATGATTGGTGGGATCGGAGACGGCGAGGAACAGCCGGTTGCCGCGTTTGAACAATGGCAGGGCGTGGTGGGTGCGGATCAGCTTCTCGTCCACCAGCGAGACCGGCAGCAACTCCGGGTCCATCGCGTCGAGATCGAACAGCGGGACGCCGAACTCCTGGGAAGCGGTGGAAGCGATGCGCCTGCTGTCCAGAACGCCCTTTTCCACCAGCCGGGTGACAAAAGGCACCCGCTGCCGGACCGCCTCCGTAAAGACCTCCTCGGCATCCTTCTCGGAAAGGAGTCCATCCTGGATCAGGCGGCGGGCAAGGCCGCTGAGAATGACTTTGGGTTTCTGGGTCGCCATCGGTTTGCTGTTTGCGGGATCCTGATATGGGGTTTCCGGCAAAAAAGTTGAACATTACTCCCAAAGCTATCGGCGCACGCGCCCGCAACTTAAGGAATCCAATGACTTAGGATTCTAACGCCTAAAGCGCGGCATGGCCAGAAAGCCGCGCCCAAACGGGCGCATTGCGGCCGCCGTGATCAGAATTCCGTGCAGGCCTGCCCTTTGGGACAGGTCACGCCCTTACCGCTGGCGATATGAGTCACCGTTATGCTGAAGGGTTCCCCGCCCGCCCCCGGTACGTCAATCTTATATTGAAAGGCGCCTTCGTCGCCTTCGGGCGTCCAGCCATAGGTGGTATTGATGGCGGCCTTGTTTGCGGCCGCCGCGTAGCTGCCGTTCTCCATGAAGTAGTCCTCCACGGCGATGCGGAGCGGCTCCACGTTGGCGCGTGCCGCCCCGTAACGGGCGCGATCGATATAGCCCGTATAGGCGGGGATGGCGATGGCTACGATGATGCCCAGAATCGCCACGGCGATCATGAGTTCGATCAAGGTAAAGCCTGCGTTGTATCTGATGCGTTTCATTGAAATGGTCCTTAGGGTGAAACTATCTAAATAGGTTAAGCAAATAACATGCCTTTGTGCGGCCGATGAGGGCTTCGATGACTTTTGTTCCGCTGAATTCCCGTTTCCTAGGAGTCTGTCGGATTTAGGATTAATCTACTCGGCAACTGCTCCATGCGTTGCTCTACCTCCTGCATCCATGCAGTCGTGCGCTGGTGGGAAAGCGGTCCATTTTTCCTCGATTTTTCGTTGCATAGGCCCACTATGCGCCTCAAAATCGAGAAAAACTGGCCTCGCTTTCCCACCATGCTCGCGACGATCACCTAAACCCGACA
>Ga0256841_1000267_pt1 | contig 56823 bp, 46 predicted proteins | sample 356308metaG_FD_185971 | JGI IMG/M metagenome (GOLD analysis project Ga0256841, IMG submission 185971) | Hydrothermal vent microbial communities from Mid Atlantic Ridge, Atlantic Ocean - 356-308 | ecosystem: Environmental > Aquatic > Marine > Hydrothermal vents | place: Atlantic Ocean: Mid... | reverse complement strand
CGCTCGCCGCCGCCGGCAGGGGCAGCTCGCGGGCGGGTATCCGCCAGCCGCGGCTTCCGGCCCAAACCCCGGCCACGCCCAGGGCCAGGCCCAGGACCCAGAGCAATCTCCATCGGTGGTGAGTCTGGTTCAACGCCTCGCACCTCCCTGCCCGGCCGGAGCGGGCCGCAGGCACCGTGCCGGCGGCCTGCACGCTCCGGTCCGAGCTCCGCAGTCTACTCGATTTTCACCGTCCCGCCGCACCGGGCCCGCCGGGCGATCCCACGGATCGGGCGAAGCCCGCCCCGGGCCCGTTTCACCGCCCTTGCGCCGCCCACCGTTCTCCGACATGATCGAACGCCATTACCCTGCCGCGACCCGTGTCATGCGAGCTATCGTCCCCTTACGCATCCTTCCGATTTGTCTCCTATTTTTGGTGCCGACGCCACCCGCTCTGCCCGAGGTCCAGCGCCAAACCGATGCGCAGACCGGCCTGCTGCGTTGGACGCTGCGCGAAGGGCCGTTGCGGTTCGATTTGGTACAGCGCCTGCCCGACCAGACCCGGGCCTTCTTCCTGGCCCGCGGCTTTCCCAAGGCCGAGGCCGACCGGCTCGCCGAGGCCTGTGTCTTCCAGGCCATCGGGCGCAATACCGGAACCCCGGGGCAAGCCCCCGCCGTGCATATCGACCTGGGGCAGTGGCGGGTCCGCGCAGGTGGCAGCGAGGCGCCCCCGCTGCTGAAGGAGCAATGGCTCGACGACTGGGGGCGCTCCGGGGCAGTCTCCCCGCCGGCCCGGCTGGCGTTCCGCTGGGCCACCTTTCCCTCGGTCCAGACCTTCGAACCCCGCGGAGACTACAATTGGGGGATGATCAGCTTCGGACCGCCTCCGGGCGCGAGTTTCGATCTGGAAATGGTCTGGCACGAGGGCGCGCAGCGCCGCAGCGCCTGGATCGAGGGCCTGCAATGCCCGCCCGAGGCGGCACCGCGACTCGAGGAAACCCGCCCGTGATCCGCACCGTGGTTCTCCTGACACTCCTGCTGGCCGGGCTGTCGGCAGCGGCCTCGCAGACCGGCACGCACCTGCTCACGCCGATCCCGGACCGCCCCGCGGCACCCGGTTTCGAACTGCGCGACATGGACGGCGGGACCCACCGGCTGTCGGATTACCGGGGTCGCGTCGTCATCGTCAATTTCTGGGCCACTTGGTGTCCCCCGTGCCGGCGCGAACTGCCCTCCATGAATCGGGCGTGGGCCAAACTCAACGACGACGGGATCGCGATGCTGGCAGTCAACGTGGGGGAAACCGAAGACGTGATCTTCCCCTTCACTGCAGACTATCCCATCGACTTTCCCGTGTTGCTGGATGAAGACGGGAGCGTCACGGAACGTTGGCCCGTGCGCGGCATCCCCACCACGTTCGTCATCGATCCCGAAGGGCGGATCGCCTACCGGGCCATCGGCGGGCGGGAGTGGGACGACCCGCAACTCCTGGCCGCCGTGCGTGCGCTGCACCGCACGGACACGCCCTGACCCGTGGACCACTCCTCCCTGCACCCCCGATCTGGCCCTGCCCGCGCCGCGCGCATGACGAAGCCGCTCACCCACACCAATACATTCATCTTTCTACTCGCCCTGGTCTTCGTCGGCGTGGCCTGCTACCTCCAGTGGGAGCTCATCGCGAGTCACCGGCGGGCCGATCAGGCTCAGACGGCCTATCGGACGGCCCTGCGGGACTATCGACACCGCAACATCTACTACGACCCCGAGGCCACCATCGCCTGGCTGCGGGAACGGCAACATCCCGCAGGCTACTTCGTCCCCAACCCCGACCTCATGTTCGAGCCGTCCCAGCGCAACGCCAACACGCTGCGGGCGACCCGCTATGCCGTGGCCACCCTCCGGGAATTGAACGCGCTGGATCGGATCAATGGCCGAGCCGTGGTGGAATTCGTCCTTTCCAACCACGTGCCGGACGTGACCACCGTCGATCCTTCGCTCGATCCGCGGGTGTACCGGCACGGTCCCTATGCTGCCTTCCGGACCCTGGAGGGAGAAACCGTGGGGGTACGCCCCACCATGGACGCCCTGATCATCCTGGACTCACTGGGTGCCTTGGACGATCCGCGTATAGACCTGGAGCGCATCGAACGCTTCATCCTGGCCCACCAGAACCCGGATGGTGGCTTCTGGGACGAACACTATCCGGAGCAGGGACGGGCCTCCAGCATGAAGTGCACGTCCTTCGCCCTGCGCGGCCTGGGCGTGATCCACCGCCACACAGGCAAACCATTCCCACAATCGTTCGCCCGGCGCGTGGCCGGCTTCGTCGAGCGGAGCCGGGATACGGCCAGCGGCGGATACGGCGCCGCGCCCGCCCTGCCGGCCCGTGATCTTTACAATGTCTTCCGCGCCTTCGTGACCCTGTGGTGGTTGGGTGGCGGCGACCAGGTGACAGGTAAGGCGTGGGTGAATGGCCACATGGACGTGGACCGAGCCCTGGATTATGCCCGCCGAGAGCATTACCTCGCCGACCAAGGCGCTTACTCCCGCTTTCGCTCGCGTCCACAGCGCCGACCATCACTCAAAGCGAGCCACCTGCTCGTATGGATGGCCACCGCCATGGGCCGAAGGGACTGGCTGGATACCGAGGCCCTGATCCGCTTCGCGGCCAGCCAGGAAAGCCGTCCGGGTGAATACGGTGGAGACATCTACTCCACTTATTCGGCCACCGGCATCTTCCGCAAGCTGGACGCGCGCACCGCCCCCCTCCCGGAACCCACACCTCCACCACACTACCAACCGCCCTTTCCAGCCTATTTCCCGCCGTTGTTCTTCGTCCTGGCCTTGGTCACACTCACCCTGGGTTTCTTCGCCCGGCGTCAAGAACTGGAAGCCATCAACCGCGCCCTGGCGCGGCAGGCGGCCACCGACGGACTCACCGGTGCGGTGAACCGGCTGCGCTTCGAGCAGGTGCTCGCCTCGGAGATCCAAAGGGCGCGGCGTCACGGGACCCCGCTGTCGGTGATCCTGCTGGACGCCGATCACTTCAAGACTGTCAATGACACCCACGGGCATCTGGGCGGAGACCGCGTGCTCAAGCGGCTGGCGGAAATCATCGAGGCCGAGTTGCGCGAGCCGGACCTGCTGGCGCGCTGGGGCGGCGAGGAGTTCGTGATCCTTGCGCCGGGTACGGACCTGCAGGGGGCCTGTCAGCTGGCCGAAAAACTGCGCAGACGCATCGAACGGGCCACCTTCAACGGCGGCTGCAGCCTGACTTGCAGTTTCGGCGTCGCCGCCTACCGTTCGGAAGAATCCCCCGAGGGATTCGTCGAGCGGGCCGACCAGGCCTTGTATCGCGCCAAGCGCGCCGGACGCAACCGGGTATGTCTAGAAGGGAGGTCGTCGCAGACGGCGGCTTGTACCAGCGGCTGAACGCGGCGCGAAGCGGCATCGTATCCCCTGTATCAGCTACACGTTCGGTGATTTGGTTCCGAGAGGCCACGATCGGGGGGCGTGAGGACGGCGAATCACGGAGCGATACAGCGAGAGGTTCTGCGAACCAGGAGGTGGCCCAACGATGCTCCCCAACGCCCGCTCGGTGGCCGATGTGCGCCGCCAGCGTGGAGTGTCCGAGCCGATTGCATGCTTGGAGCGACCGGGTTGAGGACGAGGGCGAGGTGTTGGCGTCGGCTCCGCGTCACGGGCTTGCGGCCGGATCGGATGCCGCGGGGTATTCCACAGCGAGAATCCTCAGCAGTTCCTCGCGGGTGAAGGACCGGTCTCCCGGGTGCGGACTCGGTGCCGGAACTCGGGCCTCTAGGCTCGTCCAGGCATCGGCCGGCAGGCCGTCGGGTCCGGGGTCCTTCTCCGGATCGAGTCGCCATCCCCGTGGGGTCTGGATGAGGTCTCCCTCGCCCAGACCCAGTGCATAGGCATCGTGGTGGCAGCTCGGGCAGCCGCGCGCCCGGCCGGTGGTGTGCGGCGAGAGGCGCGCATAGAGGCGACGGAAGCGCGGGACCTCCCAAGCCGGATGCTCCACGGTCAGGATCATGCCGGGCACGAACGTGGCGATCCGCCCCTCACCGGTCACCCCGAGGGCGGGAGGGCCATTGTCGATCCCCCAGCGCCGCTCGAGCCAGCGCCCCGACGTCACTCGCCCCTCCAGATGATCCCATTGCCTGCCCTCGGGATCGTAGCGCAGGTGACAGCCGTGGCAGCGCGGCGCCCACCGGGCGTGGCAGGCGTCGCAGGTCAAGCGGCCATGCTGGCCTTCGGGCTCGTGACCGGGGCGAGGCCGCAGGGCCGGGATGGGCAGCGGCGCACCGCCCCGCTTGGGATACAACAACCGTCGGCTGCCGTCCAGTTGCACGTTCCAGAGGGGCGTCCCGCAGGTGGTGACGGGCACCCGCGTGCCCGCCTCCAGGGCAAACGGGATGCGCCTGCGCAGCGCCTCGAAGCCCGCGGGCCAGCCGGTGGGGTCGATGCCACGGAGCCGGGCCGCGTGACAGTCCAGACAGGTGATGTCCACGGCATCGCACGGGCCATCGTCTCCGGTGGCCGGCCCCAGCCCCATGGTGTCCCGCGCCGTGTGACAGTCGATGCAGCCCATGCCGGCCCGATGATGGAGGTCCGGTTCGCGGCGTTCCAGGAGCCGCCCGTCGGCCAGACGCAGGAGACGCTCGGCTCCAGGGCCGGACAGGGCCGCTTCGTCCACCTCCGCCAGCCCCACGTAGGACAGCGAGATGCGTCCCGAGCGCGAATGGCATCCGAAACAGCGTCCGTCCTCGACCCGCGCGGTGAGCCCCGGGTGGGTGTTGCCTGGATTCGCCTGCACGTGGCAGGCGAGGCACCCCCCGCCGCGATCGTGGACCACGTCCATGGCGTGTGCGGCCTTGGGCTGCCCCAAGTGGCAGCCGGCGCAGCGCTTGCGCAGTAGCGAATCGGCGGGCCCGTGGTCCAGTGTCTGCAAGTCCCCTGGCTCGCCTCCGGGGCCGAGGCAATCGCCCAGGACGCGCCGGGTGGCCGCCACCATGCCCCGGCCGCGGTGCATGGGTCCCTCACGCACGCCGCGCACCTCCCGGGGGTGGCAGCGACCGCAGGTACGCTCGGCATTGTCCAGGTTGCCGGGGAAAGCGATCAGCCCGCGGTGGGCGCCTTTGCGTGTGGCGGCCGACGCATCGCCGCCGTGGCAGACGGGACAACCGGACGGTCCGAAGTCATGGGCCGGATCCCACGCCCCGCTGCGCGCGGCGGGATGGCAGCCCACGCAGCCGGGCGCCCCATCCACGGCTTGGCTCGGCCCGGCGGCAGCCAGCGCCAGGAGGACGGTGAAGAGCCGGCCGGCTGCGCGGCCCGGCGCTTTGCCTCGCGGCCGAGTGCCCATCCGGGGTCAAGCCGGCCGCTCGAGGATCACCACGTAGGACTCCCGCCGCCAGAACAGGAGCAGGCGGCGCATGTCGCGTTCCATGGAAACCACCCGCCATCCCTGACGCCCGTGCTCGTTGAGGAAGTCGGTGAAGTTGTCCGGGTCCACCTTGGAAGCCCCCAACAACAGGGAGCCGAGCAGACTCTCGCGGTAGACGATGACCTTGTATTCATAGCGGGACATGGGCGGGTTTCCGTGGCAAGGGCAGCCGGCTCATTCCAGCCGCACGCGCGGATCGACCAATGTGTAGGCGATGTCGGTGAGCAGCAGGCCCAGAATGTAGAGCACCGTGCCGAGAAACACCATGGCCCGCACGATGGCGAAGTCCTGGCGGTTGATGGCCTCGATGGTGTAGCTGCCCAGCCCGGGGATGCCGAAGAAGGACTCGATCAACAGGCTACCCATGAACAACAGGGGCAGGAGCACCACCACGCCCGTGAGAATGGGAATGAGCGCGTTGCGCAGCACGTGCCGGAATAGCACCGCGCCCTCGCTCAGCCCCTTGGCCCGGGCGGTGCGCACGTAGTCCTTGCCCATCTCCTCCAGGAACAGGGTCCGGTACCACCGAGTGCCCGAACCGATACCCGAGACCACGCCCACCATCACCGGCAGGATCAGAAAGCGCCAGCCCCCCAGACCCGGCTCGTAGCCCGAGATGGGCACCAGGCGCATGAGTTTTCCGAACACGTACTGGCCGCCGATGATGTAGAACAGGCTGGAGATGGACATGAGCGCCACGGTGAGCACCACGGCCCCCGTGTCCAGGGCGGTGCCGCGCAGGTAGACCACGAGCAAGGCGAAGGTGATGTTGAAGGCCAGGCCCACCAGCAGGGTGGGCACGGCGATGGCCAGGCTCGGCCACATGCGGGTACGGATGTCGGCGCCGATGTCGCGGCCCGAGTCGGACTTGCCGAAGTCGAACAGGAACAGACCCAGTGACTTTGCCACGAAGATGGTCTCGGTGAAGCGGCGCAGACCCGTCTCGTCGGTGTTGTAGAACAGGGGCTTGTCGTAGCCGCGCTCGGCCTTCCACTGGGCGATCTGCTCGGGCGTGACCCGTTTCTCGCCCAGAAACATGCGTGCCATGTCGTCGGGGGTGTTGACCACGAAGAACAGCACGAAGGTGAGCACGTTCACGCCCAGCACGATGGGCACGGCGTAGAGCAGGCGACGCAGGATGTAGGCGGTCACAGGGCCGTCGCTCGCTCACGACGCCGGTGCACGCGCCACACCGGAATCACCAGCAGCACCGCCCCACCCAGCAGCACCCACAACGGCCAGAGCACCGGCCGGTTCCAGGCCGCCGCCCGCGCTGCCCGCACCCCGCCATCCACCCGCAGGTACTTCAGGGTGTTGTTGGCCATGAGATTGGGCTTGAGGTTGCCCACCCAGGCGTGGTGCAGACTCAGGGTCTTGGGATAGAAGCCGAACAGCCACGGGGCGTCGCGTTGCACGATGCGGACCATGCGGCGGATCAACGCCAGACGCTCCGGGCCATCGGGCATGGCTCGCATGCGCTCGAACAGGCGGTCGAACTCGGCGTTGGCGTAGTTGGCCGCATTCTCACCGCCATGCTCCACCTTGCCGTTGGGGCCATAGAGCAGGAACAAGAAATTCTCCGGGTCCGGATAATCGGCGTTCCAGCCCCACTGGAAGATCTGGGCGGTGCCATTGCGCATCTTGTCCTGGAAACGGTTGTAGTCGGTGTTGCGGATCACGAGCTGGATCCCCAGCTTGGCGAACTGCTTGCGGAACCAGTTCAGCCGCGCCCGGTCCTCGGGCCCCGTGCCCAAGGTGTCGAAATACAACACCAGGGGCTTGCCGGTGGCCGGGTCCACACCCTTGGGATAGCCCGCCTCGGCCAGCAGCCGGCGCGCCTCGGCCAGGGGCTTGCGCCGCGGCCGACCGTCGGCCCAATCGAAGACATACGGATCGATCCCCTCGCGTCCGTCCACGTATCCGAAGATCCCGGGAGGGATGGGCCCCTGCGCCTCCACGCCCCGGCCGTTGAGGAAGATGGAGATGAACTCGCCGTAGTCCACGGCAATGGCGATGGCCTGGCGCAGGGCCCGCTTGCGCGGGCCATAGCCGCCCACCACCGCATCGAGCATGTTGAACCCCATGTAGAAGATGGACGTATTGACGGCCGTGACCAGACCGATGCCCCGCGCACGCATGGCCTCGGTAAGCTCGAGGCGGTCGCTGCCGGTCACGCGTACGGCCTGATCGAAGCTGTCGGAGCTCACCCCCGACAGGTCGTAATAGCCTTGAAGAAACTTGGTCCAGTAAGGGATGGTCTCCTTCTCCAGGCTGTAGACGGCGCGCCTGACCAGGGGCAACGGGCGGCCCGCGTCGGCCAACAGACCGGCGGCGGCATCCTCGGGCCCGCCCTCGGCCGGGTAGGTCTCGCCGTGGAAACGCGGGTTGCGCGCCAGGACGATGCGCCGGTTGGGGTCGTTCTCCTCCAGCAGGAAGGGCCCGGTGCCCACGGGGAAACGGTCCAGCGTGAGATTGCGCTCGGCCAGCACCGGCTGGGCGTAGAAGCGGTCCACCTCCCAGGGCATGGGCGCGAAAAAGGGCATGGCGAGCCAGTAGACGAACTGCGGGTAGCGGCCCCGGATGCGGATGCGCAACCGGTCGGGACCCAGCGCTTCGACGCCGGCCAGATCGAAACGGCGCAGATCCCGCCAGCCGGGATCGAGCCCCTGCCGGTCCCGCGCGGCCAGGGTCTGGTTCAGTTCGCGGAAACCGACGATGTACTCCGCCAGCAAGCCGGCGATGGGACAGTGGTTGCGCGGGTCGGCCAGCCGTTTGAGCTGATAGACGTAGTCCTGGGCGGTGAGCTCGCGGGTGGCCTGGCGGGGAAAGTCGGCGGGCCTGCGGATTCCGGGATCCAGCGCCTCCAGCGCATGGTAGAGAAAACGGCCCGAGGCGTCCCGCGCGAAGGCCGGATGGGGTTGGTAGCGGATGCCCGACCGCAAGCGCAGTAGGTACTCGGTGAACACCGGCTCCGCCTCCGGCGGCAGAGGCCGGCCCGCTGCATCCAATCCTTGGGGCTCGGGTACCGCGGTCACCGTCAACGGCACCAGTCGATAGGGCCGGTCGAGGTAGTGGTACTGCAGAGGCGGCTCCACGATCTGGGCCAGGAAGCGGTACTCGTTGGCGCTGTAGGCACGCGCCGGATCCAGGTGCTTGGGCTCCTCGGTAAACGCCCCGAGCAGGACGTCCCCGCGCAGCAGCCCGCGCGGATAGGGATCGTTCCAGGGTGGCGCCCCGCAGCCGGTCAGCAGCCAGGCAAGCGCGGCCGCCAGCCAGAGGCCCGCGCGCCGGCGTGGGCGCCGATCCCGCGGGGGAGCCGGCGGCACAGGGGGTCGATGCAGGCTGACTGGTTCGGGTGAAGCGGACAAAACGGGTATGATCTTACGCCATTTCGTTCACCGCAGGCACAGGAGCCCGCCATGGCATTGCTCGAAGGCAGACGCGCTTTGATCGTCGGGGTGGCCAGCAACCGTTCCATCGCCTGGGGCATCGCCCAGGCCATGCACGCCGAGGGCGCCGAGCTGGCCTTCACCTATCAGAACGACCGGCTCAAGGGGCGGGTGGAGAAGCTGGCCGCCGAACTCGACTCCGACCTCGTGCTGCCCTGCGACGTGGCCGAGGACGCACAGATCGAGGGCGTGTTCGAGGCGCTGGGGCGGCGCTGGGACGGGCTGGACGTACTGGTCCATTCGGTGGCCTTCGCCCCCAAGGAGCAACTAGAAGGCGACTTCACCGAGAAAACCACCCGTGCGGGCTTCCATACCGCCCACGAAATCTCCAGCTACAGCTTCGTGGCCCTGGCCCGGGCGGCCCGACCCATGATGCGGGGACGCAACGGTGCCCTGCTCACCCTGAGCTATCTGGGCGCCGTGCGCACCGTCCCCAACTACAACGTGATGGGCCTGGCCAAGGCCAGCCTGGAGGCGGCCGTGCGCTATCTCGCCTACAGCCTGGGGCCGGAGGGGATCCGGGTCAACGCCATCTCGGCCGGCCCCATCCGCACCCTGGCCGCCGCCGGCATCGGGGACTTCCGCAAGATGCTGGACCACGTGGCCGCCAATGCGCCCCTGCGGCGCAACGTCACCATCGAGGACGTGGGCAAGGCGGCGGCCTTCCTGTGCTCGGACCATGCCTCGGGGATCACCGGCGAGATCACCTACGTGGACGCCGGATACAACACCCTGGGGATGACGGGCTACGGCACGGAGGACTAACAGGGTGTTGAAAATCGTCGCGAGAAGCCCGGATGCAAGGCGCGTGCAGCGCAGCGACCGAGACATATCAAGGAGATAGGCGAGGGAGCGAGCAGCGCGCAACGCCGCAGGCGGGTTTCGCAGCAGTTTTTCAACGGCCTGCTAAGCCCGAGGATCGGGCCGAGGACCGGTCCCCACCGGGCGCTCAGGCCGAGGCCAGGCGGCGCATGCGCTCCTCGGGATCCTCGGTGAGCACATCCCGCTCGCCCTCGCTGCGGGCGATGATCACCGCCCCGCAGGAGTCCGAGAACACGTTCACCGCCGTGCGCGACATGTCCAGCAGCCGATCCACGGCCAGGATCAGCCCCACGCCCTCGGCCGGCAGCCCGATGGCCGCGAGAATGATGGTGATGGCCACCAGACTCGCCGAGGGGATCCCCGCCACGCCGATGGAGGTGAGCAGGGCCGTGAGCACCACCGTGAACTGCTGGGCGAAGCCAAGCTCCAGCCCGTAGGCCTGGGCGATGAACAGGGCGGCCACGCACTCGTAGAGCGCGGTGCCGTCCATGTTGATGGTGGCCCCCAGGGGCAGCACGAAGCCGGCCGTGCGGTTGGAGACCCCGGCGCGCTTCTCCACGCTGTCCAGGGTGATGGGCAGGGTGGCCGAGGACGAGGAGGTGCTGAAGGCCGTGAGCAGCGCCGGGAGCATGGCCTTGAAATGCCGCCAGGGGCTCACCCCGCCCACGAAGCGCAACAGCAGCGGCAGGGCCACCAACAGATGGGCGGCCAGCGCCCCCACCACCGTGAGGAAGAACCCGGCCAGGGGCAACAGGGCCGCGAGCCCCGCCGTGGCCAGGGTCTTGGCCACCAACCCGAAGACGCCCAGCGGGGCGACACGCATGATCAGCTCGGTCATGCGCATCATGACCTCGTAGACCCCTTGCCAGAAGTCCCGCAGCGTGCGCCCGGCCGGCCCCTCCACACGCGAGGCGAAATAGCCGAACAGCAGGCTGAAAAAGATCAAGCCGAGCATCTGGCCCTGGGCCGCGGCCTGGACGATGTTGGGCGGCACCATGCGCAGGAACACGGCCACAAGATCCCCCGCGCCCTTGTCCTGGACCGCTTCGGCCACCGCGCCGGCGTCCGCCTGCAGCCCCAGCACCTCTCCGGCTGGGCGGCCGTCCACCACCCCCGGCTGGGTCAGGTTGACCCACGCCAGCCCGATGAGGATAGCGATCAACGAGGTGCTCAGGTAGTAGGCCACCGTCTTGGCCCCGAGACGCCCCAGGCCGGTGGTGCCGCCCACGTTGCCCACCCCCACCACCAGCGAGGACATCACCAGTGGCACGATGAGCATCTTGAGCGCGTTGAGGAACAGGGTGCCCAGGAAGGCGAACGCCCCCAACACCGGAACCCCGAGCAACACCCCGTCGGGTCCTGTCCACAGACCCACGGCGCCCCCCAGGAGCAGCGCGGTCAGGATCTGCCAGTGCAGCGCCATCCCGTGTTCGGACCGGGGCCGCAGGGAAACCGGGGCTACGGCCCGGCCGACTGCACCTCGATCTCGGCGGTGGCCTCCAGGGCCTGCAACGCCGCGTCGAGTTCCCGGCTGCCATATTCCCGGGCGAGCTGGCCGAACAGTTTCGGATCGGTCTGTTTGACCTCCGGATCCACCACCCCGTCCAGGATCACCACGGCGTAACGCGCGCCGTCCAGCGGCACGCCATCCACCACCGGCGTACCGGGTGCCGGTCGCTGCAGGGCGAAGGCCCGGCCGCGTATCGGGGCGGGCACTTTCCGCTCCGTACGGGCGATGGCGCCGGGTGTGCGGAGCTCCGCTCCGAGCGATTCGGCCACCGCCGAGGCCTGCTCACCGGCGCGCAACCGCCTGATCGCCTCCACGCCCCGCTGTTCGGCCTGGTTCCGAGCCTTCTCCAGGGCCAGTCGCTCCACCACCTGGTCACGGACCTCCTCAAGGGGCAGGGCCTGGGCCGGCCGCTTGTCCGCAATGCGCAGCATCACCGCCGAGCCGTCGGGTAGCTCGATGAGATCGCTGTTGATCCCCTCCTCATAGACCTCGGTGCCGAAGGCGGCCTCGCGGACCGCCTTCTCGGCGGCGATACCCTCGCCCCGATCCCGTGAGAACCAGTCGCTCTCCCGAAGCGCCACACCCGCCGCGTCGGCCACCGGCTGCAGGGTGTCGGATTGCTCGTACCCCAACGTCATCATCTGGTCGGTCACGTCGAGAAAGGCGCGCTCGGCCTCGCGCCGGCGATACTCGGCGGCCACCTGGTCGCGAACCTCCTCGAAGGCCTTCTGCGTAGCCGGGCGCAGGTCGGTCACCTCGATGATCTCGAAGCCGTTGCCCACCTTGACCGGCTCGCTGCGCCGACCCGGCTCCAGGCGGAAGGCTACGGCATCGAAGTCCCGCGAAAGATCCCCGCGCGCGATCCAGCCCAGGTCGCCGCCGCGCTCGCGCGTGAGTTCATCGTCCGAAAGCGCCTTGGCCACCGCCTCGAAAGACTCCCCCTTCGCGAGGCGCTGATCCGCCTGCCGGATCCGCTCCAGCGCCTGCTGCTCCGTACGGCCCGAGTCCCCGCCGAAACGCACCACGATGTGACGCACACGGCGCTCCTCCGGGGTCACGTAATGGTCGGCCTGCTCCTCGTAGAACGACCGCAGGGTCGCCTCGTCGGGCTCGACCCGTTTTTCCAGATCCTCCAGTCCCACGCGCACGTACTGGATCCGCACCTGCGGGGGGCGCTGGAAGTCCTCCAGGTGGGCCTTGTAGTAAGCCTGGACATCCTCTTCGGTCAAGGCCGCCTTCACCGCGTCCACGTCGGGCTCGATGACGAAATAGCGCAACTCCCGCTTCTGGTCGCGCAGCCGCTGGTCGTCGCGCACCTGCGCCGGCGGCAGAAAAGCCGTATCACTCAACCCCCCTTGATACTGCTCCAGGCGAAGCTGCTGGCGGACGATCCGCTCGAACTCCACCTTGCCACGCTGCTGCTGCTTGAGCACCAGCTCGTAGCGCTGCGGGTCGAAACGCCCGTCCTTCTGGAACTGGGGAATGGCCTGAATCGCCTCGATCAGTTGATCGTCGCTCACCGCGTACCCCAGACGGTCCACTTCCTGATTGAGCAGATACTGGCGGACCATCGCCTCCAGCGCTCGCTTGCGCAGCACCTTCTCGTCGAATCCGGGCGGCAAGCGCCCACCGAAGGCCTGCAGCAGCGCGTTACGCTGGCGCTGCAGCTCGCGGTTGAACGCCTGGGCGGGGATATCCTCGCCGTTGACCGTGGCCACCACCTGGTCTCCGCCGCCGCCGAAATACTGCTGGATGCCCCACAGGGCGAACGGAATGCTGATGAGGATGACGATGGTGTAGGCGATGATGCCGCTGACGCGGTCCCGAATACTCTGGAGCATGCGCAGACTCTGGAAAACTCAAGCGTTTGGCGGGCGGGGAGGGGATCCCCCTTTGTCCCGCCCAAGAAAAAGGGGCATCGAAACGATGCCCCGTCTCTCATCATGTTGGCGGAGCGGACGGGACTCGAACCCGCGACCTCCGGCGTGACAGGCCGGCATTCTAACCAGCTGAACTACCGCTCCCAGACTCGATGGACATCCGGCCCATCACGGTCGACTCAAGTCGTCGAAGGGAACCCCTCCGCACCCGGTATGGTGGGTGCTGAGGGAGTCGAACCCCCGACTTTCGCCTTGTAAGGGCGACGCTCTACCGGCTGAGCTAAGCACCCCCCCCTGCGCGAGCGGGCGTTAGTTTACGGCATCCTTCAGGGCTTTGCCAGGCTTGAACGCCGGCACCTTCGAGGCCGGGATCTCCAGGGTCTCCTGGGTGCGCGGATTACGGCCCGTGCGCGCGGCGCGCTCGCGAATCAGAAAGGTGCCGAATCCCAGGATGGACACCTGCTCCCCCCTTTTCAACGCATCGGTGACCGCCTGGATCACCGCGTCCACGGCCCGCGCCGCATCGGCTTTGGTGAGATCGGCTTCCTTGGACACCGCATCGACGAGTTCTGTCTTGTTCATGTGTGGATTCTTCCTAGGGTTGGGTGGGGCGGTTTGAATGGACTGTGCGGGAAAACACCCGGCTACGGCAATCGCATCGGCCGGCCCCGCACCTGCAACGAGCGCATCGCCCGCTTCCTGCGTAGAACCCGCATGCACCGGGACTCCGGCCGTGCCTGCGCCGGCCTGCAGTCAGGCGAGACATCCCGACTGCACCGGCGGACGCGGGCCGGCACACCGAAACGAAACCCGGCGTGCAGCACCGCAGCGCAGGATCGGTCAGCTTGGCGGAACATGCGGTGGCGATCGTAACAATCAAAGGGCCGTACGCCGGTGATCTCGGCACACGGCCACGAATGTCTGGTTCTTGTGATGCGTTTTCTGCGGCCCAGCCAGCCTCCCCGTCCTCCCTCGCGCGGGCTCGGCGGCCGCGCTCAAACGCGGAAAACGCGCCGGTTTTATACCAAGCGCGCCTTCCGCGTGTCAACGAACATCCGACCGGGGGAGCCGCCTGCCGCGCGGGACCCGACGCGCCCACACGGCCGGCCGATCAGTGGTGCCTCAGCCCCGCCGTATCCTTGGTTCGGACCTTTTTCTTGGAGGCGGGCTGGGGCCCGGCCTTGGCCGGCACCAGCGGTTCGGGCATCTTCTGCAGTGCCAGCTCGAGCACCTCGTCGATCCACTGGACCGGGCGGATGTCCAGCCGTTGCTTGATGTTGCGCGGGATCTCGGCCAAATCCTTCTCGTTGTCCTTGGGGATCAGGACGGTGCGGATCCCGCCCCGGTGCGCCGCCAGCAGCTTCTCCTTCAAGCCGCCGATGGGAAGGACCTCGCCGCGCAGGGTGATCTCGCCGGTCATGGCCACGTCGGCCTTGACCGGGATGCCGGTGAGCGCCGAGACCAGGGCGGTGCACATGCCGATGCCCGCGCTCGGACCGTCCTTGGGGGTGGCACCCTCCGGGACGTGGACATGGATGTCCTTGGTTTCATAGAAGTCGGGTTCGATGCCCAGGGCCTCGGCCCGACTGCGAACCACGGTGAGCGCCGCCTGGATGGACTCCTGCATCACGTCGCCGAGCTGGCCCGTATAGGTGAACTTGCCCTTGCCCGGCACCACCGCCGTCTCGATGGTGAGCAGCTCGCCGCCCACCTCCGTCCAGGCCAGCCCCGTGACCTGGCCGACGCGGTCTTCCTCCTCGGCCAGCCCGTAGCGGAACCGCGGCACACCCAGGTATTTCTCCAGGTTGCGGGCGGTCACGGTGACCTTGAGGTCGCGCTTCTTGAGTAGGAGCGACTTGACCACTTTGCGGCAGATCTTGGAAATCTCTCGTTCCAGGTTGCGCACGCCCGCCTCGCGCGTGTAGTGGCGCACGATGTCGCGCACCGCGCCTTCCGTGATGACGAGCTCGCCCTTGCGGATCCCGTTGGCCTTCATCTGCTTGGGGATGAGATAACGCTCGGCGATCTGCACCTTCTCATCCTCGGTGTAGCCCGGAATGCGGATCACCTCCATGCGGTCCAGCAACGGTCCCGGGATGTTCAAGGTATTGGCCGTGGCCACGAACATCACGTCGGACAGGTCGAAGTCCACCTCCAGATAGTGGTCGTTGAAGGTGTGGTTCTGCTCCGGATCCAAGACCTCCAGCAGGGCCGAGGCCGGATCGCCACGGAAATCCATGGACATCTTGTCGATCTCGTCGAGCAGGAACAGCGGATTGCGCACCCCGACCTTGGCCAGGTTCTGGATGATCTTGCCCGGCATGGAGCCGATATAGGTGCGCCGGTGACCGCGGATCTCGGCCTCGTCGCGCACACCGCCCAGGGACATGCGCACAAACTTGCGCCCGGTGGCCCGTGCGATGGACTTGGCCACGGAGGTCTTGCCCACCCCCGGTGGGCCCACCAGGCACAGGATCGGGCCCTTGAGCTTGCGCACACGCTGCTGCACCGCGAGGTACTCCAGGATCCGTTCCTTGACCTTCTCGAGCCCGTAGTGATCGGCCTCCAGGACCCGTTCGGCACGCGCCAAGTCCCGCGTGACCCGGGTGCGCTTCTTCCAGGGCACGTTCACGAGCCAGTCGATGTAATTGCGCACCACGGTGGCCTCGGCCGACATGGGCGACATCATCTTGAGCTTGTTGAGCTCGGCGGTGGCCTTTTCCTTAGCCTCCTTGGACATGCCCGCGGCCTCGATCTTGCGCTCCAGCTCCTCGAGCTCGTTGGGCGTCTCGTCGAGTTCGCCCAGCTCCTTCTGGATCGCCTTCATCTGCTCGTTGAGATAGTACTCGCGCTGGCTCTTCTCCATCTGCTGCTTCACACGGCCGCGGATGCGTTTCTCCAGATCCAGCACGTCCATCTCGCCCTCGATGAGGCCGAGCAGATGCTCCAGGCGCTGCTGCACGTCCACCATCTCCAGGATGTGCTGTTTCTCGTCGATCTTGAGGGCCATGTGCGCCGCGATGGTGTCGGCCAGCCGCGAGGGATCGTCGATGCCGGTGACCGAGGTCAGGATCTCCGGCGGCACCTTCTTGTTCATCTTGACGTACTGCTCGAACTGCCCGACCACCGAACGCATGACCACCTCGAGTTCGCGCTCGCTGGCGGGCACCACCGACTCCAGCGGCTCGATGCGCGCGGAGAAGTATTCGTCCTCACCCAGATACTCCACGATGCGCGCCCGCTGGCCACCCTCCACCAGCACCTTGATGGTGCCGTCCGGCAGCTTCAAGAGCTGCAGGATGGTGGACAGCGTGCCCACCTGATAGATCTGGTCACGGCTCGGGTCGTCCAGCTCGGCGCTCTTCTGCGCCACCAGCAGGATCTGTTTGTTGTCGGCCATCGCCGCTTCCAGGGCGCGGATGGACTTCTCGCGCCCCACGAACAGCGGGATGACCATGTGCGGGTACACCACCACGTCGCGCAGCGGCAGCACCGGCACGATGGCGTTCTGTTCGTTCAGGCGTTCGGGATTGTCTTTCATACCCATGATCGGTGTGTTCCTTTGGGGATTTCCCAGTGGCGCCGGCCCATGCCGACACTCCGGTGGATATACGGTAAGTAGGGACGAACAGGGGGATTTTCAAACCGCCTCGGGCTGGCCCCATGGCGCTGCGCGGAAACCGGACGCAGCGCTACAGCCGGGATGGAGGGCGGGCGGCGCGCCGCCACCGCGGTCCGCCGCCCAGCCGGGTCAATCCGAGGCGGCCTGCTCGTAGTCGGAGCCCTCGTAGATGAGATAGGGCTTGGCGTCGCCATCGATCACCGCCTCGTCCACGACCACCTTGGTCACGTTCTCCAGCGAGGGGAGGTCGTACATGGTGTCCAGCAGCACGTGTTCCATGATGGTGCGCAGGCCGCGCGCGCCGGTCTTGCGTTCCATGGCCTTACGCGCAATGGCGTGCAGGGCGTTCCTGCGGAACTCCAACTCCACGCCCTCCATCTCGAACAAGCGCTGGTACTGTTTGGTGATCGCGTTCTTGGGCTCGGTAAGGATTCGGACCAGCGCCTCCTCGTCGAGTTCCTCGAGGGTCGCCACCACCGGCAGGCGACCCACGAACTCGGGAATGAGCCCGTAACGGATGAGATCCTCGGGTTCCACGTCGCGCAACACCTCGCCGAGCGGCCCGGCCTCGTCCACGCTGCGGATGTCCGCGGAAAAACCGATACCGCCCTTCTCCCGGCGTTCTCGGATGATCTTGTCCAGCCCGGCGAAGGCGCCCCCACAGATGAACAGAATGTTGCGGGTGTCCACCTGCAGGAACTCCTGCTGCGGATGCTTGCGCCCGCCCTGCGGCGGCACCGAGGCCACCGTCCCCTCGATGAGCTTCAGCAACGCCTGCTGGACTCCCTCACCCGAGACGTCGCGCGTGATGGAGGGGTTGTCCGACTTGCGCGAGATCTTGTCGATCTCGTCCACGTAGACGATGCCCGTCTGGGCCTTCTCCACGTCGTAGTCGCACTTCTGCAGCAGCTTCTGGATGATGTTCTCCACGTCCTCGCCCACGTAGCCGGCCTCGGTGAGCGTGGTCGCATCCGCGATGGTGAACGGGACATTGAGCAGGCGGGCGAGCGTCTCGGCCAACAGGGTCTTGCCGGATCCGGTAGGGCCGATGAGCAGGATGTTGCTCTTGGCCAGTTCCACGTCGTTGCGGCCCGTGGGTTGGTTCTCCAGGCGCTTGTAGTGGTTGTATACCGCCACGGCGAGGACCTTCTTGGCCTGTTCCTGGCCGATGACGTATTCGTCGAGAATCCGCTTGATCTCGTGCGGGTTGGGCAGTCGGCTCCCCATCCCACCGGACTGCTCCTGCATCTCCTCGCGAATGATGTCGTTGCACAGCTCGACACATTCGTCGCAGATGAACACGGAAGGACCCGCGATCAGCTTCCTGACTTCGTGCTGGCTCTTGCCACAGAACGAGCAGTACAGGAGCTTGCCGCTGTCCTTGTTCCGATGCTTGTTGTCGCTCATGACGGTCCTCTGCCGGGGGCTACCCGACTAACCATGCCTCGTTCGCCAGGCCGTTTCAACCCGCCGGGTCTACGGAATAGGCGGTTCGTCCGCCCGCCGGGCTCCCGACCCGGCCCCTGTCCCACACGTTGGAGTGTAGCCCGGAAGAGCCCTCAGGGACCGGGATTCATTGCGCCTTGTCGGCTCCCGCGCGCCGCTCCAGCACCTGGTCCACCAAGCCGTATTCCATGGCCTCGGCGGCGCTCATGAAATTGTCGCGCTCGGTGTCCTCCTGGATCTTCTCGATGGGTTGGCCGGTGTGATGGGCGAGGATCCGGTTGAGGGTGTCGCGTGTGCGCAGAATCTCCCGCGCGTGGATGTCGATGTCGGTGGCCTGGCCCTGGAAGCCGCCCAGCGGCTGATGAATCATGACCCGTGAGTGCGGCAGAACGAACCGTTTGCCCTTCGCGCCGCCGGCCAGGAGCAACGCGCCCATGCTCGCCGCCTGCCCCACGCACAAGGTACCCACGTCGGGCTTGATGAACTGCATGGTGTCGTAGATGGCCATGCCTGCGGTCACCGCACCGCCAGGCGAATTGATGTAGAGCGAGATGTCCTTGTCGGGGTTCTCCGACTCCAGGAACAGGAGCTGCGCCACCACCAGATTGGCCATGTGATCCTCGATGGGCCCGACGATGAACACCACCCGTTCCTTGAGCAGTCGAGAGAAGATGTCGTAGGCGCGCTCGCCGCGGGCGGTCTGCTCCACGACCATGGGCACCAGATTGAGGGCCTTGATGTCTGTCATCGGTGGTCTCCGTGGTTACGGGAATGGCCTCGGCCGGGGCGGGAATCCCGCTCAGCCCATGTAGCTCTGGAAGTCCTTGTGCTCGTCGCGGACCTCCGCCTCCTCCAGCACTGCGTCCACCAGCATGTCCTCGAGCACCTTGCCCTCCACCTCCCGGCGGGCCTCGGCGTTGCGCTGATAGTATTCCTTGAGCAGCTCCGGCTCCTCGTAGCTCTCGGCCAGCCGGTCGATCTCCCGGGCCACGCGCTCCGGATCCGGGGTGAGCTCTCGCTCGCGCACGATCGCGCCGATGATGAGCCCCAGGGCCACGCGGCGGCGGGCCTGCTCCTCGAAGCGCTCGTCGGGGAACTGCTCGGGATCCTGTACCCCGAGCATCTGCATGGTCTGTTCGCGCAGGGTCTTGATCTCCTGCTCGACCAGGGAGGAGGGAACCTCGACGGGGTTGCGCTCCAGCAGTGCGTCCATCACCTGGGCCTTGAGATCGGAGCGGATCTTCTCCTCCAGCTCTCTCTGCATGTTGGACCGCACCTGGCGCCGAAGTTCTTCCACGCCCCCCTCCTCCACGCCGAACTCGCGGGCGAAGGCCTCGTCGATCTCCGGCAGCTGCGGCTCCTCCACCTTTTTGAGGTCCACCTCGAAATGCACGGTGCGGCCGGCGATGTCCCGATTACGGTGATCCTCGGGGAACTCCAGATCGAAGGACCTGTGCTCACCGGCCCGCGCGCCTTCGAGCCGTTCGTCGAAGCCGGGCACCCAGCGACCGCCGCCCAGCTCCAGCTCGATGTCCTTGCCGCTGCCCCCCTCGAAAGACTCGCCATCCACGGTGGCCTCCAGATCGAAGGTCACCCGATCCCCCGGCCGGGCCGGCCGGTCCACCTCCACCCAGCGTTTGCGCTGCTCGCGCAACCGCTCGATGACCCGGTCGACGTCCTCCTCGGTGATCTCCACCCGGGGCCTGCGGATCTCCAGCCCATCCATGGCCGCCGGCTGCACCTCCGGAAAGACCTCGAACTCGGCGACGAACTCCAGATCCTTGTGGAACTCCACCGAGTCCACCGAGAATTCGGCCATGCCGGCGGGCTTCAGGTCATGCTCCTGGAGCGCCTCGGCATAGCTCTCCTGCATGAGCTCGCTGGCCACCTCGTGCAGCACCTGCCGACCGAAGCGCTGGCGCACCACCCGCAGCGGCACCTTGCCGGGCCGGAACCCGTCCAGACGCACGCGCCGCGACAGATCCCGCAGCCGTTTTTCCACCTCCGTGTCGATCTTCTCGGCGGGCACCTGAATGGTCATCTTGCGGCCCAGGGCGCCCGTGGGTTCCACCGTTGCTTGCATCGAATAAAGCCTCTGAAATCCAGACGTGAAATCACGATGATAGGGCCGCCCTCCGGACACGGGCCGAAGGGCGGACGGGGTCGATTGGTGCGAAAGGAGAGATTCGAACTCTCACGGGTTGCCCCACTGGAACCTAAATCCAGCGCGTCTACCAATTCCGCCACTTTCGCTCGTCCCGCGTCGTCCGGCACGTCTGCGCAACACGCGAACGCCGCAACGGCGACGCGGAATCAGACCGACCGCGGATTATAGCCGCGAGTGGGCGGCCGATGTAACCTGCAAGCCCGGCAGGCCACGCTGTGACACGAGTCACGATTCTTCACGTAATCCTAGGGTTCTTCCGCATGCCCCCCGCAGACCGTGCCGGTACGGTATGCAGATACCCGGCTAGGAGGGCATGGCAATGGGTGCACGAACCATGGCGCGCTCCCGCGCGGACTCGGCGGCCGCATCTTCCGTGCCGCCCCGGGTATGGATGGATCTCCATGGCGTATTGCGCGTCGATTATGGTTTCCACGCCTCGATCACCCTCGATCTGGTGCGGAAGGCACACCGTTTGCACCAAGCGATCGCAGCGGGGCGCCGCGTCCCGGTGCTCGTCCTGGGGCACGGCATCCTGGACGTGGAATGGGAGGCCTACCGGTTCGCCCAGCGCCCGGAAGTAGGCGCGATCACCGCCGCCGTGGCGCTGCTCGCCACCACCCCCCTGGAACGTCACCTGGCGCAGCTCTTCCTGCTCTACCACCGGCCGGCGCACCCCGTGCGCGTATTCCGCGAGGATCGCGCGGCGGTGGACTGGCTCCGTCAGTACCGTCTCCTCTCCTGAGCCGCTCCCTCATCCCACGACCCCATTCGACGATCGGGCCTGGACACGGGCCAACCCCAGCCACGCAGCCCAGGCCCCCAGCAACGCCACCGCGGCCGAGGCGGCGAACACACCGCCGCCGCCCATGACGTCCCACAACCGCCCGGCGTAGAGACTGCCCAGGGCTCCACCCAGACCAAAGCTGGTGCTGGAGTACAGGGCCTGCCCCCGCCCCTGCAGGCGCCCTGGAAAGAAGCGGTGCACCAGCTCGATGGCCGAGGCGTGGAGCAGGCCGAAGCTCGCGGCATGCAACAGCTGGGCTCCCAGCAGCACGGGCGCCACCTCCACGAAGCCCGCCAACAGCAACCAGCGCAGGGCGGTCAGCAAAAGCGCGGCGAGCAGGATCCGTTCGGCACCGAAGCGACACAACCATCGGTGGATCACCAGAAAGACGAGCACCTCGGCCACCACGCCCAGCGCCCAGTACAACCCCACGGCCTCCCGGCTGTAGCCGTGCGCCTCGAGATAGATGCTGAAAAAGGCGTAGTAGGGGCCGTGGCTGGCCTGACCGAGCAGGCAGGCCGCCAGCAGGGCCAGCGTGGCCGGCCGGCGCAGCACCGCACGCAGGCGCAGCGGGGGGGCGGCCCCGGGGTCGCCCGGGTGATCGGGAACCCACAAGGTGTTGAGCCAGATCCCTGCCAGCAACCCCAGCACCACCGCCGGCAGTTGCTCGATGCCTGGCCCGGCAAGCCAGTGCGGCAAGCCCGCCACGGCCAGGATGAATCCGACCGAACCCCACAGCCGGACGCGCGCGTATCGATGGCTGTCCGGCCCCAGGTGATTGAGCGTGACCGCCTCGAACTGGGGCAGCGCCGCGTTCCAGAAAAAGGCGAACGCGCCCAGCCAGAACAGGATCCAACCGAAGCCGCGCGTGAAGGCCAGCGGCGCGAAACACGCCACCGCGGCCAACCCGGCCAGGCGAATGATGCGCATCCGCTGCCCGTAATGGTCGGCGATCCAACCCCACAGATTGGGCGCCACGATCTTGGTGGCCATGACCACGGCCATGGCCGCCCCGATGCGTGGGGCCGAAAGTCCCAAATGCTGGAGGTACAGGCTCCAGAACGGGATGAAGGCACCCAGGCTCGCGAAATAGAAAAAATAGAACGCCGACAGGCGGGCGTAGGGAATCCGCCCGGTGCGGGGGTGCTCTACCGCCTCGTGCACGGGCCGCGTGAGGCCGGGCGGGGCCCGGCCTCAGAACGCTTCGGAGCGGCCGGGCGGCACCGGGCTCAGACCGCTGTCCACGTCGGCGTTCTGGGCCCGGTGGCGCAGCGCGTGGTCCATGAGCACGATGGCCAGCATGGCCTCGGCGATGGGTGTGGCCCGGATGCCCACGCAGGGATCGTGGCGGCCTTTGGTGACCACTTCCACGGGCCGGCCGTGCACGTCGATGCTGCGACCAGGGATCCGGATGCTGGAGGTGGGCTTGAGGGCGATGTGCACCACGATGTCCTGGCCGGAGGAGATCCCCCCGAGCACGCCCCCCGCGTCGTTGCCGAGGAACCCTTCGGGTGTGATCTCGTCGCGGTGTTCGCTGCCCTGCTGCTCCACGGCCTGGAATCCCGCGCCGATCTCCACGCCCTTAACCGCGTTGATACTCATCATGGCGTGGGCGATCTCGGCGTCAAGGCGGTCGAAGACCGGCTCCCCCCACCCCGGGGGCACCCCCCGGGCCACCGTGGTCACGCGGGCGCCGATCGAATCCCCCGCCTTGCGCAGGGCATCCATGTAGCGCTCCAGCTCGGGCACCTGGTCGGCGTCGGGCCAGAAAAACGGATTGTCCTCCACCACGGCCCAGTCCATCCGGGCCGGGCGGTGCGGGCCGAGCTGGGAGAGGAATCCGCGAATCTCCACCCCGTAGCGTTCGCGCAGGTATTTCTTGGCGATGGCCCCGGCGGCCACGCGCATGGCCGTCTCGCGGGCCGAGGATCGGCCGCCGCCGCGGTAGTCCCGCAGCCCGTATTTCTGGAAATAGGTGTAGTCCGCATGGCCCGGCCGGAAACGCTCGGCGATCTCGGCATAGTCGCGCGAGCGCTGATCCTGATTGTGGATGATCATGCCGATGGGCGTGCCCGTGGTCCGGCCCTCGAACACCCCCGACAGGATGCGCACCTCGTCGGGTTCCCGTCGCTGCGTGGTATGGCGGCTCTTGCCGGGACGCCGGCGCTCCAGCTCCGCCTGGATGTCGGCCTCGCTGAGCGGCATGCCCGGGGGGCAGCCGTCCACGATACAGCCGATGGCCGGCCCGTGGCTCTCGCCGAAGGAGGTCACCGAGAACAGCTTGCCGAAGGTATTGCCGGACATGGGTGGGGATTGTACCCGAAGCACGGGCCGGGGTTGCGCGGCGCAGACGGGGCCGGCTCAGCGGCGCGCGGCAAGCTCCGCGCACTGCGCCGCCTCCAGCACGAACACACCCTCCCCACCGTGCTCGAATGCCACCCATTGGAAGGCCGTGCGCGGAAACGCGGCCTCCAAGACGGGGGCCTGGGCGCCGACCTCCACCACCAGCAACCCGTCGTCGGCGAGGTGCGCTGCGGCCGCGCCCAGGATCCTTCGCACTAGGTCCAGACCGTCTTCGCCGGCGGCCAGACCGAGCACCGGTTCGCGCAGATATTCGGCCGGGAGCCGCGCCAGCTCCGCCCGGGGCACATAGGGCGGATTGCTGACGATCAGGTCGTAGCGCCGACCCACGAAGGCATCGAACAGGTCCGAACGCACGGCGCGCACCCGCCCCTCCAGGCCGTGCAACGCGATGTTGGCGCGCGCGACCTCGAGCGCACCCTCGCAGAGCTCGCCCAGGTCCACCGCCGCCTCGGGGAAGGCATGGGCGCAGGCGATGCCGATGCACCCGCTGCCCGCGCACAGATCGAGAATGCGCCGTACCGGCCGCCCCGGCGCCAACCACGGAGCGAAGCGCGCGCCGACGAGCTCCGCCATGGGGGAACGCGGCACGAGCACGCGCTCGTCGACCACGTAGCGGCGACCCGCGAACCAGGCCTCGCCCAACAGATAGGCCATGGGCTTGCGGGTACGGATGCGCTCCGCCGCCAGGCGCTCGATGGCCCGCACCGCCTCGGGGGGAACGGGACGATCGGCCGGTGCCGGACGGTCCAGCGGCAACCCCAGGACATGGAGCACCAGCCAGGCCGCCTCGTCGAAAGCCGTCTCGGTCCCGTGACCGAAGTGCAGCCCCTGCGCCTCGAATCGTGCGGCCAGGGACCGGATGATCCCGCCCAGTCTGCGCATGGGCCACGCCTAGCCGCCGGCGCCCTCCAAACGCCTTCCGGGCCACCGGGCCGGGTCGTACAGCAAGGCGGTGAGCGACTCGGCCGCAATGGGCCGCGAGAAGTAATAGCCCTGGCCGTATTCGCAGCCCATGGACGCCAGGAGCCGGGCGACCGACTCCGTCTCCACGCCCTCGGCGACCACGTGCATCCCCACCGCCCTGGCCATCTCGATGGCGTGGCAGACGATGGCCTCCACCCGCGGGCGCTGCTCGATCACTCGGATGAACGCCTGGTCGATCTTCACCGCCGAGGCCGGGAAATCCGCCAGATAGGCCAGGGAGGAATAGCCGGTGCCGAAGTCGTCGATGGCGATGGGATGGCCGTGCCGCTTCAGGCGCTCCAGGATGCGAAGCACGTGCCCGGGGTCGCGCATCAACGCCGACTCGGTGACCTCGATCTCCAGCGCCCGGGCAGGCACGGAAAACTCCCGCAGGCAGGAATCCACCACATGATGGAAGTCCTCCTGCATGAGATTTCGGGCCGTGACGTTCACCGCCACGGTGAGATCGAAGCCCAACGACCGCCAGCGTGCGAGCTGCCGGCATGCGGCGCGCAACACCCACTGGGTGACCGTCTGCACCAGTTCGGTGTCCTCCAGCAGGGGAACGAACTTGGCCGGCGAGAGCAATCCCAGGTTCGGGTGATTCCAGCGGATCAATGCCTCCACACCGTCGGTGGTACCGCTTTTGAGACGCACCTTGGGCTGATAGTGGAGCACGAGATGTCCGCGGCGCAGCGCTTCCGGCAGGCCGCCCAGCAGCGAAAGCGATTCTCGGCTCGGAGCCTCCACGTCCTTCCCGTACACGGCGAAGGGCGCGGAACGGTCATGTGCGTAAGCCATGGCGGCGTCGGCCTTCTTGACCAGGTCGTCGCCATGCACGATGTGGCCGTCCTGGGCGATGGCTCCCAGGTAGATGTCCACATACACGGGCACCCCGTCCACCTCCAGTGCCCGGGAAAGCTTCGGATGGAGTTGCCCGGCGACCGCCTCCAACTCCTCGCGGGTCGCCCCGGGCAGCAACAGCGCAAGCCGCTCCGGGTGGTAGTGATAGACCCGCGCGTCCGGGGGCCGACATTCGTTCAGTCGGGCGGCCAGTGTCTGGATCACCCGGTTGACGGCGTCGTAGCCCAGGGTGTTGGAGATCTCCAGCAGATTGTCGATCTGGACCACCATCAGACCCACGGATGCCGCCGGGTTGGTCCGCAGCTCTTCGAGCAGGGCCGCCTGGTTCGGCAGACCGGTGAGCGGATTGTGATGCAGCAGCCAGGCCTGCCAGTCCAGATGACGCTTGAATGCGGTGGCCGCCGCGCCGGCCACCGTACCGACCAGGACGAAGAACCCGATCCGATAGAGCCAGTTCAGCGTGTCCTGCGACTCCCCCGATGCGACCTCCAGCGGCATATAGGGGCCGAGCAGCAGTCCGGCGGCCACGGCCGCCAGCAACCCCCCGGGGACCCCGAAGGCCAGTGCCGCCAACAGGATCGGCAGGTACATGGTGTGGGCATAGACGTACTTCAGCCCGCCGGTCGTATAGACCAGCCCCGCGACACCGAGCAGGGCCAGGGCGATGACCCCCACCACCACCACCGCCCGCAGCCCGCGCGGCCGCAGCCAGCCATACCAAAGTGCCGAGCGCGCGGCCTGGAGGGGGGCGTCTTCGGGTGCTGGCATCATGGAGACGTGGGAGCCGGAACAGTGGCCGGGATGATCCCTCAGCCGCCGGGGCGCTGCAAGCCGCGCGACAGGCGAACGTGATCCCGTTCCCGTGAATGCGGTGGATTTTGGGTATAGTAGCGGCTGGTCCCTGCAGCCTCCGCATCCCCCGCGAGGAAGTCTTCCGCAATGGGTTCCCGCCTCAAGGCCTGGTCGTTTCACCTGCTCCCCCACCACCTGGTCTCACGGGTGACCTATTGGTTCACGAGACGGCGGGGGCCGTGGGTGCCGGCCCTCATCCGTTGGTTCGTCAAGCGCTACCGCGTGGATCTGTCCGAGGCCCAACGACCCGACCCGGCGAGCTATGCCACCTTCAACGCGTTCTTCGTGCGCGCCCTGCGCCCCGGGGCCCGGCCCCTGGAGGGCGACGAGGACACCGTGGTCTCGCCCGCCGACGGCCGGATCCAAGCCCTCGGCAAACTGGATTCGGGCCGATTACTGCAAGCCAAGGGCATGCCGTTCACGGCCGAGCGGTTGCTGGGCGGCGATCCGCGCGACGCCCGCCCGTTCGACGAAGGGGCCTGGTGCACCGTGTATCTCTCCCCGCGCGATTACCACCGGGTCCACATGCCCTGCGCGGGACGCCTGCGGCGCATGATCCACGTGCCCGGACGGCTCTACACGGTGGCACCGTTCGCCACCCGCCACATCCCAGGCCTGTTCGCGCGCAACGAGCGCGTGGTCTGCTGGTTCGAGACCGCCCACGGTCCGATGGCCGTGGTGCTCGTGGGCGCCATCAACGTGGCCGCCATCGAAACCGTGTGGGCGGGTGCTGTCACGCCGGCGCGGCGCGGAGGGATCCGCCGCTGGGAGTACGGCGGCGAGGGCCCCCGCCTGCCCCGTGGGGCGGAACTCGGGCGCTTCAACATGGGCTCCACGGTGATCGTTCTGTTGGCCACGCCGGTGCAATGGAATCCGGTGCTGGCGCCCGAGCGGCCGGTGCGCGTGGGCCAGGCGCTGGGCCGCTGCCCGGCTCAGGCCCGCGACCAGTCGAACGGCAGCACGGCGCCGATCTGATCGGCTCCCAGGATCTCCATCAGCAGGCGGTCCACGCCCAGCGCCACGCCGGCGCAGTCGGGCAGGCCCGCCTCCAGCGCGGCCAAAAACCGCGCATCCGGCGGCACCTCCGGAAGGCCCGCCGCCCGGCGCCGGGTCCGCTCACCCTCGAAACGGGCGCGCTGCTCGACCGCATCGGTCAGTTCATGAAACCCGTTGGCGAGCTCCATCGGACCCCAGAAGAGCTCGAAGCGTTCGGCCCGCGGCCGTGGCCCCTCCCGCAGGCGGGCGAGCGCTGCCTGCTCCGGGGGAAAATCGTGGACCAGGGTGAGACGATCGGCGGGGAAATCCCGGGCCACGATTTCTGCAAACAGCAGGTCGAGCCAGGCGGCCCGGTCCCAATCCGCCCCCCCCGTCAAACCCCGCCGCCCGGCGACCCGCGCCAGCTCGCCGGCCCCGGCCGTCCACGGGTCTATACCCAGGCTGCGCCGAAAGGCCGTCTCGTAGGTCAGTTTCTCGGGGGGGTGCTCGGCCGCCGGGGGAAAGAGCGCCGCCACCAGCGCCGCCACCTCCTCCATGAGACGATGATGGTCCCAACCGAGGCGGTACCATTCCAGCAGGGTGAACTCGGGGTTGTGCCGCCGTCCCCACTCCCCGGCACGGTACACGTGCCCGAGAAAATAGATGTCGCCCGAGCCCGCGGCCAGCAGACGCTTCATGGCGAGCTCCGGGGAGGTGTGCAGGAACCGCGGCCCATGCGGGGTACGCACCCGGAAGGGCTCGATCCACGCATCGGGCGCCCCTGCGGCGCCCAACGCCGGACAGTCCACTTCCAGCACGCCGCGCTCGGCGAAGAAGGCACGAATCGCCGCCAGCAGCTCGGCCCGCGCCCGCAGCGCCCGCAGGGAGGCCGAGGGCCGCCAGCCGCCCCCAGCGCTCACTTCACCCGTGAGACGTAGGCGCCGGTGCGCGTGTCCACGCGGATGACCTCGCCCTCCTCCACGAACAGCGGCACCTTCACCACCGCGCCCGTCTCCAGTTTCGCCGGTTTGGTCCCGCCGCTGGCCGTGTCGCCGCGCACGCCCGGGTCGGTCTCCACGATCTTGAGCTCCACGAAATTGGGCGCGCTCACGGTCAGCGGCTCACCGTTGTACAGCGTCACCTGGCAACGCTCCTCGCCCTTGAGCCATTGCGCGGCCTCCCCCATGGCCGCCTCGGAGGCCGCGTACTGTTCGAAACTTTCCGGATCCATGAAGTGCCAGAACGCCCCGTCGGTGTACAGATACTGCAGCTCCACGTCCACCACGTCGGCCGCCTCGACCGATTCGCCCGACTTGAAAGTGCGGTCGATGACCCGGCCCGTCTTGAGATTCTTCAGCTTGACCCGGTTGAACGCCTGGCCCTTGCCCGGCTTGACGAACTCGTTCTCCACGATCACATAGGGCTCGCCGTCGAGCATCACCCGCAGCCCCGACCGGAATTCGTTGGTACTATAGCTGGCCATGCCCTCTCCTGATTGCTTGCGCGAAAGGCGCCCTATCATAACGGCTGCGCAGGGCAGCGCCCATCCGGCGGCGCGGCAGCGCGCGCGGCGCCGGGCCGCGGGCGGCCTGAGCGCTTCGGCGGTAGGCCGGCCCACCGGTCAGCACCAAAACCCAACCCCTGGAACTTTGTCGCCATGGTCGAGAGACGTCCAATCGAGAAAACGGCGCTGAAGGAGCAACTCCAGCACTTCGGCCCTCACACGCTGGCCGTGGGCGTCGTGCTCATTGTCCTTGGAACCGCGGGCATCGTGCTCCCGTGGCTCATGTCGATCATGACCGCGGGCTTCGTGGGCGGCATGCTGATCGCCGGTGGACTGATCTGGGCCTACCACACCTTCAAGAACGAGCAGCGGGTCTTCACGGACTGGTTGAAAGCCGATGTGCTATTGCTGGCCGGAGGTCTACTCCTGCTCTTCCCGGTCCCGGGCGTCGCCTCGCTGGCGCTGTTGATCTCCTTCTACCTGGCCATGGACGCCTACGCGAGCTTCGAGCTGGCGTACAAACGCCATCCGGCGAAAGGCTGGGGGTGGATGGCTTTCAATGGCCTGGTGGACGCGACCCTGGTCGTCCTGTTCCTGGTGGGCTGGCCAGGCACCTCACTGGTGTTGGTGGGCATCTTCGTTGGGATCAGCTTGGTGTTCGATGGCTGGGCACTGATCTTCATCGGCTGGGCCGCCCGTAAGGCAGACACCAAACGGGCAGATGGTCGGCCTTGAAAGCCGCACACCCTCGGATGGTGAAGGTGACTCAGATCCAGAGCAGCCACACTGCCGACTGACACAGACGTGGCACGCTGTGGTTCGGAGGCTCCCGTGAATCCAGTCCCATGGGGTGGGATTGCCCAGGCTTGACTCTAGCGACCGGCCGCGGAGTTCATCAGGAACAAGACCGGGCCCGAGCGCCCCTATCGGCTGCTGGAGACCACTTTCTGGCGCCGGTTTGATCGAGATCCAGCCGCGGGCGCACCCGGTTGCATAAGATGCGACGGTGGACTTCGTCCGACACCGGTGCCATCCGCGTGCTCCATGGAAGGCTCCGGCTTGTCGCTCGCGCGTTGCGAAGTTCGGCCCGGAACCATCGGGAAATGACCTTGGACCCGATGGAGCAGTCTCATGAAAAGCGTCGATCTATCGGCCTACCCGTTCGATGAGTATGGAGTTCTCGCGGAGCCGGAGCGCTGGAACCGAGACGTAGCGCAGGCGATCGCGGCTCGCAACGGCATCGGTCCGCTTGGCGCCCCCACTGGAAAATCATCGACCATGTCCGCGAACACGATCTCGACACTCGGTCAATTCACCTGGCCGAGCAGATCTGCCCCCACGTCGAACTCGATCGCCGATGCGTTTGGGACCTTTTCGGCGGGCCATCGGAGCTGTGGAAATGGGCCTCCCCGCCCTATCCAGGCGGGGAGGCCTATACGTACATGGGAAACGAGGAGCCCTGAGAAGGGGGCCAACGGCCCGGGTGGCAGCCCAACCCTGAACACATCCGGTAACCGGCGCGGAAGCACCAGCATCACCCAGCCGGAGAGGGCCCCCCGATGACACGACACGAGACAGACATCCTGGTGATCGGCGGCGGCCCTGGCGGCACGCCGGCCGCCCTGGCCCTGGCCCGAGCCGGAAAGCGCGTGACGCTGGTCGAACGTGGGCCGGGGCTCGGCGGCACCTGCCTGTTCGAAGGCTGCATCCCTTCCAAGATTTTCCGGGAATCGGCGCGGCGCCTACGGGAGTTGCGGGAAGCCCATACCTTCGGTCTGCGCCTGCACGATACCACCATGACGGTGGACTGGTCTGCCATCCAGGCCCGCAAACGCGCCGTCCTCAAGCGCCGCAGCGAGGCGGCCCTGGCCCGCGTGCGCCAGATCCCCGGGCTTTCGGTGATATTCGGCACCGCGCAACTCCTATCGCCACGCAGCGCCCAGGTGGTGTCCGCCACCGGCGACGCCGTGGAGCTCCGCTTCGAAAAGGCCATCCTCGCACCGGGGTCGATCCCCGCGCGGCCTCCGATCCCCGGGGTGGACCAGCCCGGTGTGCTGGACAGCGAGGGCATTCTGGAAGACCCGCGTGTCCCGGAGCGTCTTGTGGTCATCGGGGGTGGGCCCGTCGGCGTGGAACTGGGCCAGGTCTTTCACACCCTCGGCAGCCGGGTCCACATCCTGGAAGTCGCCGAGCATATTCTCGGACCCGTGGACCGGGAACTGGCCGAGCGGCTCGAGGCCCGCATGCGATCCGATGGCATCGGCGTCACCACCACGTGCAAGGTGCAAGCCATCGAGGCCGAGGACAACGGCCTTCGCGTTCGGGCACAGGCGGCCGACGGCGAGGCATTGCAACCGCGGGCGGACACGGTGCTACTGGTCACGGGGCGGCATCCCCGCGTGGCGGGCCTCGGCCTGGAGAACACCGCCGTGCGTCATGGCCCCCGTGGCATCGAGGTGGATCCCCGACTCGAGACGGCCGAGCCGGGGATCCATGCCGTGGGCGATGCCGTTGGCCACCCCATGTTCGCCCACTGGGCCACGGCCCAGGGCCTCGCCGTGGCACGCCACCTACTGGGGCTGCCCGCCTCCTTTCCGCGCCCCGAGAGCAACAGTGCGGTGATCTTCAGCGAGCCCGAACTCGGCATGGTGGGGCTCACCGAAGCAATGGCCCGGACCGCGGGCCTCGATGTAGGCGTGGCCCGATACGATTATTCGGTCGATGCGCGAGCTCAGATCGCTGCGCGCGACGCGGGCCTGCTCAAGATCGTCTACGAGAAGGACAGCCGTCGGGTGGTGGGAGTGCATGCGCTCGTCGAGGGAGCCGGGGAGCTGATGGGCGAGGCTGCGGTACTGGTGGCCCAGGGCCTGCCGCTGGAGGCGGTGGCCGCGGCCATTCATCCTCACCCGACACTCACCGAGTCCTTCGGCGTGGCTGCACGGGCGGCCCTGGCCACCGACCTTGGACGCTGAGATGCCGTGCGGTGGCGGGCTTTGCAACGCAGAGCGCACACCTCTCGGCGCCCGCCCCGCGACGACCTGGACGCTCACGTGCGGTTGCTCCGCAGCCAAGCGCTCGAACCGGAGGCGCTGGCGTGGGTGCCCGGATTTCCAACCCAGCGATGGAGATCGTCCCATGGGCCGAATGCAAGACAAGCTGAAAGAGGTTGCCGAGCTGACCCAGCGGCTGGAACGCGATTATCCCACCGAGACCCGCGCCTTCCTCGGCTTCCTGCAGAAGGCCGAGGCCGGCCGGGCCATCGACCTGCGCATGAAGGAGCTCATCAATGTGGCGCTTGCGGTGGCTGCGCAGTGTGAATGGTGCATCGCCTTCCACGTGGAACAGGCGGTGGCCGCCGGGGCCGGCCGTGACGAGATCGTCGAGGCCGGATTCATGGCGGTGATCATGCACGGCGGACCGGCCTATATGTACATGACCCCATTGCTCGAAGCCGTCGACGAGTTCGCCGGACCGGCGCTGGACTGAGGCCCATGGATCGCGGGACCCAGATGGCCACGCTGCGGGACATGCTGCTGGCCCACGCCTTCGAAGAGCGTGCGGCCGAGGAGTGCAACTGGGGCGACATCGCCGGCTTTCTTCACCTGTACCCGGGCGAGGAGGCCGTGGCGGTGGGCGCGCTCCACGCCACCGTGACCGAGGTCTACAAACGGGCTTGTGATCACCCCGTGGTCTCCGAGGCCGACGCGGCCCGCTGCCTGGGCGCGCCGGCCGAGCGGCCAGCCACCCCGGAAGCGCTCTGAGCCACCCGCAGCAGTCACTTCAGCCGCCAGACGCCGGTATCGGTGCGCGTATCCACGCGCACGACCTCGCTCGACTCCCCGAACAACGCTACCTCCACCGTCGCTCCGGCCTCCAGCGCGGGGCATCACCGGCAGCCCCGACCGGGATTCGTTGGTACTATAGCTGGCCATGCCTTCTCCCCATTTCCTCCGCAAAAGGCGCCCTATCACAACGCCAGCACCGGACGGCGCCCCTCCGGCGCCGTGGCAGCACGAGCTGCGCCGGGCCGTGCGCGACCCGAACGTGCTGCTGCACCGACTGGGGCTGAGCGAGCTGGCCCACCGCACACGAGCCGGGCAGCGCCTGTGGCCGTTGCGCGTGCCCGAACCCTTCATTCGCCGCATGCGCCGCGGCGACCCGGCGGATCCCCTGCTGCGACAGGTGCTGCCCCTGGATGCCGAGCTGGCGTCTCCCGTGGGCTTCGGTACCGATCCGTTGGAAGAGCGCAGTGCCCGTACCGCCCCCGGACTGCTGCAAAAATACCGAGGCCGCGCCCTGCTGATCACCACCGGTGTTTGTGCCATCCATTGCCGCTACTGCTTCCGAAGACATTTCCCCTACGCCGAGACCTCGGCGAGCGGTGCCTGGGAGCCGGCCCTGGGAGCGGTGCGAGCGGATCCGCGGATACGCGAGCTGATCCTCAGCGGGGGCGATCCGCTGAGCCTGGCCGACTCCCGCCTGGCGGATCTGGCCGCGGCCCTGACCCACGTCCCCCATCTGCGCACACTGCGCATCCACACCCGCCTGCCCGTGGTAATCCCGTCACGCGTGTGCGATTCCCTGCTCGTCTGGATGGAGCGGGTCCGGCAGCGGCTGGTGGTGGTCCTCCACGTCAATCACGCCAACGAGCTGGACGATCCCGAGGTGCACCGGGCCTTGTTCAGGCTCAGACAGACGGGTGCCGCGCTGCTCAATCAGAGCGTACTGCTCTGCGGCGTCAACGATTCCGTCGAGTCTTTGTGCGCGTTGAGCGAGGCGCTACTGGACAATGGGGTGCTGCCTTATTATCTGCATACGCTGGACCCAGTGCAGGGCGCGGCTCACTTCGGGATCGACGATCGCAGGGCGCTGCGGCTGTACCGGGACATGCGCGAGCGTTTGCCCGGCTACCTGGTCCCGCGACTGGTCCGGGAGCTCCCAGGGAAGCCATACAAAGTGGACCTTGCCGCATCGGATCCGGTCGTCGTGTCCTGAATCGTTCGCCGCCCAGAGCCATGACACTCGATCTGCCGAAAGTCCGTGCCCATGCCGCAGAGCGTTTTCCGCTCCAGCCGCGCCGCGTCCAGCAGTGGCTGGAGGAACTGCCCGCCTTGGACCTGGCGGAGACGACCAAGCGCCTACGCGAAGCACTGGAGCTGGCCAACCGCCAGGAGGTCTCCGCGAAGGCCCGCCTGGAAAGCTTGCAACTGCTCCATCGGGCGGCCCAGCGATCCCTGACCAGCCTTCGCAAGCAGCTCGTGGCCCGAAGCCTGCCCCTGTCGGTCAAGACCCAGGCATGCTTTCGTCTCTATCAAGACATGACCTGGGAACTGCAAACCGGCTACGCGATCGTGGCACGGGGCTCCTCCGGCAGGCACGGCTGGCCTTCCCGGCACCAGGCGCTCTCGATCCACCGCGCCTTGGCGCTGATCTACGACGAGGCGCGCATGGCCATGGCGCTGTATCAACCCCACCGGCCCGGGTTCTGGAAACGCGCCTACGCACTGTACCGGTATGGCGAAACCAGCAGCACGCTGGACTATGCACCACGGGGTGGACGCTCCTCTCAGGATCTGTTCCTGCACACCGTGCTCTTGGCACTGAGCCACCCCTACAGCCTACGCTACGGCGAACTGGACAAATTCGCCGAATTTCTCCGTCAGACCCGCCCTCCGTGCCGGATCCTACACAACCTGTCGTCCAACGAGGCCGGCTACGCGAGCTACCTGGACCTGGAATCGGACACGCCACCGGAATACGCGCCAGTGGAACGGATCCAGTTCACGCCCGACATCCGTACGGTCCACCTCACGCCCTTGATCGAGCACCTGTCCCAGGTGGCCGAAAACTCCAGCCCCGGGCTTCGTACGGCCATCACGGACCGGGCGGCGATCCCCAACGCCCTGAGCCGGAAACTCATCCATAACTTGAGCTCAGTGCCGGCGCGGCGGTTCTCACGCATCCCCCGCCAGGACCACGTGGACGTCGTCTGCGGACTGAGTGCGATCCATGCTGCCCTGATGCACGCCAGGCGCACCAAGACATCGCGGGCGACGGGTACGGAACCGACCACGGATTCGGCTTTCGACACCGGCGGATATGCCGTTCAGGACACCGCCGGCGACGACCGATGGCAGCTCTGGGAAGTCGTCAACCTCGGCCCCGGCGGTTACCAACTGCATTGGCCGCACCTGCGCCCGTGCGGCGCACAGGTGGGGGAGCTGCTGGCCGTGCGCGTCGTCGAGGCTGGGCAGACCCGGGTCTACGCCGCAGCGGTACGCTGGATGCAGGCACGCGCGGACGGCTACCTGGACATCGGTGTGCAGTTGGTGGCCCCCAAAGTGGTACCGATCCACCTCCAGCCCGAGGACCAGTATCTGGTCGACAACCTGTCGGCCGAGCCGGGACTCTGGCTCCCCGCGGTCAAGGCGCTCAACCAGCCACCCACCCTGATCGGGGCGGTCGGCCGTTTCCACCCGGGCAACCATGTTGTCGCGCTCGGTTCGCGCGGGCACTACGTGCTGGAACTGAGCGACCGGGTGGAGAGCACGGGCCTGTTCGAGCGTTTCGGTTACCGGGTCCTGCAACGTGCCCCACAGTCCCACCCCTCCCACACCTGAGTCGACCGGAGAACACCACGTGGCCAAACAGGAAAGAGTGCACGTGCTTATCCTGGAGTCGGATCTCAACGACGCTGAATCCATCGTGAGTCTGATGAAGACCCAAGGCCTTGCCGTGCGAGCCAAACGGCTGGACGACCTGGAGCAGCTCACGGAGGCGCTCGACCGGCGCGGCGCCGACCTGCTCCTGTTCACGGTGGGCACGGCGGGCGCCGAGGTCCGGGACGTGGTCCGCGCTGTGGAACAATCCGGACGGCATCTGCCCGTCGTGGCGCTGGCCGAGGACGGCTCCGTGGACCGCGTCGAATGCATGCAGCAGGGCGCCGAGGACTTAGTGCTCAAGGAGGATCGCGAGCATCTGGGAATGGTCGTGGCACGCGCCCTGCGCTGCCGGCGCCTGTGGCAGCGGGCCAAACGGCTGGAGGCGTCCCTGGCCGAGTCGGAGCGCAGGGCCCGCGCCCTGCTCGACAGCTCCCGTGACGCCATCGCCTATGTCCACGAAGGGATGCACATCTACGCCAACCCCGCCTATCTCGAGCTGTTCGGCTTCAGTGGCCTGGAAGACATCGAAAGCGTCCCGCTGCTCGACCTCATCGCGCCCGAGCACCAGGGTCGCTTCAAGGAACAACTCAAGGCCGGGTTCCATACTTCCGGCGGCCCCGTGCAACTGGAGCTGACATTGCGCAACATGCGCGACGAGACCTTCGATGCAAGGCTGGAATTGTGTCCGGCCAGCATGGACGGCGAACCCTGCACACAGTTGGTGATCCGCTCGCAGGACGACGCCCAGGTGCTGGAGGAACGCCTGCGCGAGGCCCAGCAGCGGGACGCGCTCACGGGGCTGTACAACCGGCGCTACTTCCTGGAGAAGATCGAGGAGGCGATCCACGCCGCGACCAACGAGGAACGCAAGAGCCACCTGGTGCTGGTGGAACTCGTCAACATGGGGGAGCTGCGCGACCGCATCGGCGTGGCGGCCAGCGATCTCGTGCTCGCCGAAGCGGCGGAACTGCTGAACTCCCTGTGCTCCGGGAAAAGCACCCTGGGACGCATGGCCGAGGACACCTTCGCCGCGATCAGTACGGCCTCGGATCCAAAGGCCCTGACCGAACAGCTACGCAATGTCTACCAGGCCTTCGAGGAACGCACCTTCGAGGCCGAGGGCAAGTCGGTGTCGATCCACCTGCGCTTCGGCGCCGTGCCCATCGACGAGAACGCGCCCGAGATCAACGAGTTGGTCAGGCGCGCGGAACAGGCGCTGCGCTCGCCCGGCCCCGCCTCGGCACTGCCGCTGCACGTCTACGTGCCCAAGACTGGGGAAATGAGCCAGCGCGAGCTGGACACGCTGTGGCGCAAGCGGCTGAGCGCCGCGCTCAAGGACGAACGGTTGGACATGATGTTCCAGCCCATCGTGAGCCTGCACGGCGAGACCCGCGAGCGTTTCGACGTGTTTCTCCGGCTCCAGGACGAGGAAGGCCATACGATCTCGCCGGCCGAATTCCTGCCCAGCGCCGAACGTACCGGGCTCGCCACCGCCCTGGACCGGTGGCTGTTGCGTGCTGCCATCCAGGCCCTGGCCGAAAGACGCAGCGCCGGTCACGACACGCAGCTCTTCGTGAAACTCACCGCGGGGACCTTCCTCGATCCGGAACTGGGCGGCTGGGTCATCCAGGAGCTGCGCTCGGCCAAGGTGCCCGGCACCAGCCTCGTGTTGGAGTTCCGGGAAGCGATCCTCGTGGATCACCTGCGCCAGGCCCGGCAACTCGCCCGCGAACTCGGGGCCCTGCACTGCCAGTTCGCGCTGGAGGATTTCGGCACGGGGATCGAACCCTTCAACCTGCTCAAGGCCTTCCCCGCCGAGTTTCTGAAGCTCGACCGCAGCTTGACCGAGGAGATCGCCGACAAACCCGACCTGGCCGAAGGCCTGCGGGAAATCGTGGACCGGGCCCATGCCATGAACAAGCTGGTCATCGTCCAGTTCGTCGAGGACGCCGCCACGCTTCAGGCCCTGTGGTCCCTGGGCATCAACTACGTCCAGGGGAACTTCCTGCAGCCGCCATCCCCCGAGATGGACTACGACTTCGAGGGCGGCCTGTAGCCACAGGCCGCCCCGTTTTCTGGGACACCGCGCGCCGGGTTCAGACCGACAGGCGTTCGAGGGCGGCGATACGCTCCTCGATGGGGGGATGGCTCATGAACAGCTTCTTCAGGCCGTGTCCGATCCCCCCCACGATACCGAAGGCGGCCATCTCGCCGGGCAGGTCGCGCGGTTCGGCCGCCCGCTGCAGGGCCCGCAGCGCCGAGATCATCTTGTGCTTGCCGGCCAACCGCGCGCCACCGGCATCGGCCCGGAACTCGCGGCGGCGCGAGAACCACATGGCGATGATCGTGGCCAAGACCCCGAGGAAGAGCTCGGCCACGATGCTGACCACCCAGTAGCCGACCCCCAATCCCTCTCGGTTGCCGAAGACCACCCGGTCGACGAAGGTGCCGATCACCCGCGAGAGGAAAATGACGAAGGTGTTGAGCACCCCTTGCAACAGGGCCATGGTGACCATGTCGCCGTTGGCGACGTGCGTGACCTCGTGACCCAGCACCGCCTCCACCTCGTCTGCGTTCATGTTGGCCAGCAGGCCCGTGCTCACCGCCACCAGGGCGTCGTTCTTGTTCATGCCGGTGGCGAAGGCGTTGGGCTGGTCGGAGGGGAAGATGCCCACCTCCGGCATGCCGATGCCGGCGGCCTCGGCCTCCCGGGCCACGGTCTCCACCAGCCAGCGCTCGGTGGCGTTGGCCGGCGTATCGATCACCTGCACGCCCATGGTGGTCTTGGCCATCCATTTGGACATGGCCAGCGAGATGAACGAGCCGCCGAAGCCGATCAGCACCGCCATCACCAGCAGCGTGGTCACGGGCATGCCCTGCTGTGCCAGCCACGCATCCAGCCCCAGCACCCGCAGGGCCGTGCTCAATACGATCAGGACGCCGAAGTTGGCGGCCAGGAACAGAACGATTCTCAGGAACATGGGCTCCTCCCGATGATTGGAAATTGCGCTGCGACCCCGTCCATCCTCTCTCGGTGCGCTAGTCCGTCAACCTGTTACAGATCGGGACGGCGGCGGAAAGTTTCAATGCGGGCTCAGACCTCCACCACCAGGGCATCCACCCGCTGCCATCCGCGGGGCAGCTTCCTGCCGCGACGGCCGCGCTCGCCCCGGTAGGCCTCCAGTTCGGCGGGCTTCAACACCTTGAACCGCCGCCCCGACTCGATGCGCAACCGCGCCCCCTCCGGCAGTACGGCCAGGCCGGCCATCACCTCCTCGCGCGCCCGGGCGCGGGCGGGCGGAATCCCCAGGATGCGGTTGCCCTTGCCGCGGGCCATCCGCGGCAGCTCGTGCAGCGGAAACACCAACAGATGCCCGGCGCTGCCCGCCGCCGCCACGAAGCTGTGGCGCGGCTCGGCCACGGGCACCGGGGGAAGCACGCGCGCGCCCTCCGGCACGCGCAGCACGGCCTTGCCGGCCTTGTTGCGGGCCATCAGATCGCCGAGGCGGCACACGAAGCCATAGCCCGCATCCGTGGCGAGCAGCCAGAGATCCTCCTCGGCACCCATCATCACCCCCACGAACCCCGCCCCGTCCGGCGGGCTGAGCCGTCCCGACAGCGGCTCGCCCTGACCGCGCGCCGAGGGCAGCGTGTGCGCCGGCAGGGTGTAGGCCCTTCCGTGATCGTCCAGGAACACGGCCCACTGATTGCCACGCCCGCGGGCGGCGGCCAGGAAGCCGTCTCCGGCCTTGTAGCTCAGCGCGGCCGGATCCACCTCGTGCCCCTTGGCCGCCCGCACCCAACCCTTGCGCGAGAGCACCACGGTCACCGGCTCGGCGGGGACGAGCGCCGTCTCGTCCAGCGCCCGGGCAGCAGGGCGGACCACGATGGGCGAGCGCCGCGCGTCGCCGTGTCGCTCGGCGTCGGCCAACAGCTCCTCCCCCACCCGCGCCCGCAGCCGGCGTTCCGAACCCAGGGTGCGGCGTAGACCGTCGCGCTCGGCGGCCAGCTCGTCCTGCTCGGCGCGAATCTTCATCTCCTCCAGGCGCGCCAGATGCCGCAGCTTGAGCTCCAGGATGGCCTCGGCCTGCGCATCGGTCAGCCCGAACCGGGCCATGAGCACCGGCTTGGGCTCGTCCTCGCGGCGGATGATGGCGATCACCTCGTCGAGGTCGAGATAGGCGACGAGCAGGCCCTCCAACACGTGCAGGCGTCGCTCCACCCGTTCCAGGCGCCACTGCAACCGGCGACGCACGGTCTCGACGCGGAACGCCAACCACTCCAGCAGCAGCTCGCGTAGCCCCCGCACGCGGGGACGCCCGTCCAGTCCGATCACGTTGAGGTTGATCCGGTAACTGCGCTCCAGGTCGGTGGTGGCGAACAGGTGGGACATGAGCGCCTCGGCGTCCACCCGCCGGCTGCGCGGCACCAGGACCAGGCGCACCGGGTGCTCGTGGTCGGACTCGTCGCGCAGATCCTCCAGCCAGGGCAAGCGCCGGTCGCGCATCTGCTGGGCGATCTGCTCCAACACCCGGGCCGGCGAGACCTGATAAGGCAGGGCGGTGATCACCAGATCACCCTCCTCCCGCTGCCAGCGCGCGCGCAGGCGCACCGAACCGATTCCGGTCCGATAAGCGCGGACGATCTCCTCGGCCGGGGAGACGATCTCCGCCTCGGTGGGGAAATCCGGCCCCTGGATGTGCTCCAGGAGCGCCTGCAGCGGCGCATCGGGCACTTCCAGCAGCCGCACGCAGGCCGAGACCACCTCGCGCAGGTTGTGCGGCGGGATGTCCGTGGACATGCCCACGGCGATGCCCGTGGCGCCGTTGAGCAACACGTTGGGCACGCGCGCAGGCAGCACCCGCGGCTCGCGCAACGTGCCATCGAAGTTGGGCACCCAATCCACCGTGCCTTGCTCCAGTTCCTGCAGGAGCAGCCGCGCGTAGGGCGTCAGTCGCGCCTCGGTGTAACGCATCGCGGCGAACGACTTGGGGTCGTCGGGCGAGCCCCAGTTGCCCTGACCGTCGATGAGCGGATAACGATAGGAGAAGTCCTGGGCCATGAGCACCATGGCCTCGTAGCAGGCGGCATCCCCATGGGGGTGGAACTTGCCGATCACGTCGCCCACCGTGCGCGCGGCCTTCTTGGGCTTGGCGCCGGCCGACAGTCCCAGCTCGCTCATGGCGTAGACGATGCGCCGCTGCACCGGCTTGAGCCCGTCGCCCAGGTGCGGCAGGGCGCGGTCCAGGATGACGTACATGGAGTAGTCCAGATACGCCTTCTCGGTGAACCGCGTCAGCGCCAGGCCCTCGACGCCTTCGAGTTCGTCCTGTGTGTCCGACATGACTGCTCCTCGGTTGCGTTATCAGCCCGAGAACCACGGGCCCCCGGATCAAGGAACGATCTCGGCCAGGTCGCCCTTCTCCTCCAACCAACGGCGCCGGTCGGCGGCACGGCGCTTGGCCAGCAAGAGATCCATGAGCGCCTGGGCACGCTCGGGGTCGTCCAGCTCCAAGCGCACCAGGCGGCGCGTCTCGGGCGCCATGGTGGACTCACGCAGTTGCAGGGGATTCATCTCGCCCAACCCCTTGAAGCGGGTCACCGTCACCTTGCCGCTTCGGCCCTCGGCCTCGATGCGGTCCAGGATCCCGGCCCGCTCGGCCTCGTCCAGCGCATAGTAGACCGCCTTGCCCACGTCGATGCGATACAGCGGCGGCATGGCCACGTAGACGTGCCCCGCCTCCACCAGCGGGCGGAAATGGCGCAGGAACAGGGCCGTCAACAACGTGGCGATGTGCAACCCGTCGGAGTCGGCGTCGGCCAGGATGCAGACCTTGCCGTAGCGCAGCCCCTCCAGGCCGGGCGCGCCCGGTTCCACGCCGATGGCCACGGCGATGTCGTGGACCTCCTGGGAGGCCAGGACCTGGTCGGAGGCCACTTCCCATGTGTTGAGGATCTTGCCGCGCAAGGGCATGACCGCCTGGAACTCCCGGTCGCGGGCCTGCTTGGCCGAACCGCCGGCCGAGTCGCCCTCGACCAGGAACAGCTCCGTGCGCGCCAGGTCCTGCGAGGCGCAGTCGGCCAGCTTGCCCGGCAACGCGGGGCCGGCGGTCACGCGCTTGCGGGCCACCTTGCGCCCCGCGCGCAGCCGCCGGCCGGCCGCCTCGATGGCCAGCTGCGCCAGGCGCTCGCCCTCGCCCGGATGCTGGTTGAGCCACAGGCTGAAGGCGTCCTTGACCACGCCGGAGACGAAGGCCGCCGCCGCGCGCGAGGACAAGCGCTCCTTCGTCTGACCGGAGAACTGGGGCTCGGCCATCTTGAGGGAGAGGACATAGCCGACCCGTTCCCAGACGTCCTCCGGGGCCAGCTTCATGCCCCGCGGCAGCAGCTTGCGGAAGGTGCAGAATTCACGCACCGCCTCGGTGAGTCCGGCGCGCAGACCGTTGACGTGGGTGCCGCCCAGCGGCGTTGGAACCAGGTTCACGTAGCTCTCGGCAATCCCCTCGCCCCCCTCGGGCAGCCAACACACGGCCCACTCCACCGCCTCGGCCCGGCCCTCCATCGCCCCGCAGAAGGGCGGGTCCGGCAGACGGGGCGCATCGCCCAGGGCCTCGGCCAAATAGTCGGTGAGTCCCCCCGCGTAGCACCATGTCTGCGCGGTCCCGGCCGCCTCGTCCTCCAGGCGCACCTCCAGTCCCGGGCACAACACCGCCTTGGCGCGCAGCAGATGGCGCAGGCGGCTCACCGAGAACCGGGGGGAATCGAAATAGCGTGGGTCCGGAACGAAGCGCAGCCGCGTGCCCGTGTTGCGCCGGCCCACCCGCCCCACCTCCGTGAGCTCGGAGACCTTCTCGCCGTGCTCGAAGGCCATGTGGAATTCGCGCCCGTCGCGACGGACCCACACGTCCAGACGCCGTGAAAGGGCGTTGACCACCGAGACCCCCACGCCGTGCAGGCCGCCGGAGAAGCGGTAGGTCCGGCCCGAGAACTTCCCGCCCGCATGCAGGGTCGAGAGAATCACCTCGACCCCGGGGCGGCCCTGCTCCGGGTGCAGGTCCACCGGCATCCCGCGCCCGTCGTCCTCCACCTCCAGGGCACCATCGCCCAGCAGACGCACCACGATGCATCGGGCATGACCGGCCAGCGCCTCGTCCACCGCATTGTCCACCACCTCCTGCGCCAAGTGGTTGGGTCGGCTGGTGTCGGTGTACATGCCCGGGCGGCGACGGACCGGGTCCAGTCCACTCAGGACCTCGATCTCGGAGGCGTCGTAGGCTTCACCCATGATCTCGCGATGTGACTGTTGTCGGTCGTGGCACGCGCTGCATCGGCGCTGGATGATCGCATATTCCGCCGCGCCTCCTGTACCCTGCGCCCTTGCTCCCGAGACGCACCGCCCTATATTAGAGGAAACTGATTCACTGGAGACCGCAAGCCATGCACACCACGGATTCACCCTACATCGTCAACGTGACCCGGGAGAACTTCGACGACGCCGTGCTGCAGCGCTCGCGCGAGGTCCCGGTGCTGGTGGATTTCTGGGCCGATTGGTGCGGCCCCTGCCACATGCTCATGCCCATCCTCACCAAACTCGCCGAGGAATACGCCGGACAGTTCATCCTGGCCAAGGTCAACACCGACGAGCAGCAGGCCTTGGCCGCCCAGTGGGGGGTGCGCAGCCTGCCCACGGTGAAGCTCTTCAAGAACGGACAGGTGGTCGACGAATTCATGGGCGCCCAGCCCGAATCGGCGGTACGCGCCCTGCTCGATCGGCACATCGAACGCGAATCCGACCGCCTGCGCCACGAGGCCCGGGCACTGATGGAGGCGGGCGAACCCGAGGCGGCCGAACAGCTCCTGCGTAAGGCCGCCGACATGGATCCGGCCAACGTCAACGTGCGTATCGATCTGGCCCGCGCCCTGATGCTGCAAGGCGAGACCGAGGCGGCGACAGAGATCCTCGACGCCCTGCCCCCCTTGGAGCGCGACCGGCCCGAGGTGCGGGCGCTCAAGGCCGAGATGGCCTTCGCCCACGTGGCCGCCCAGGAACCCGATCTGCACGACCTGCAACGGCGGGTGGCCGCGGACCCGGACGACCTGGACGCCCGCTACGCCCTGGCCGCGCACCAGATCCTGCGCGGCGACTACGAGGCGGGCATGGAGCAGCTCCTGGCCATCCTGGAGCGCGACCGGGGTTATCGCGACGGAGCCGCCCGCACCGGCATGCTCGCCGTGTTCGACCGGCTGGGACCGGGCGAGACGGTCAACCGCTACCGCTCGCGACTGTTCGCGCTCCTGCACTGAGCGACGGCGCATTCCGCATCGTCACGGATCAGAAACGGCAAGACACGCCGAACTCAGAAACCCATCGGCCAATCTCGTTCCCAAAAGCTCGGCCGCTAGCGGCGACACCCTCGCCGCCCAATCCGCCGGCGGTGTCTCCTGGCGGAGGGGATGCAGATGGCCGGCCCGCGGCGGCGTGTGGCTGCGGGACTCCAGGCTATGCGAACATGATCGGCAGGCGCGCCCGGCGGGCCGAGGCCGAGCGTTAGCAGACGACCGCCGGACCGGTGCGCGCCGATCCCCGGGCCCTGTGGATCGGCCGCGGTGGCCGCTGTACCATTTCGGCCCCATCGAGCCCGAGACAGAACCACGCCGCCATGCGCACCTCCCAGTTCCCCCTGTTCACCCTCAAGGAAGATCCCGCCGACGCGGAGATCGCGAGCCACCGCCTGATGCTGCGTGCGGGACTGATCCGCAAGCTCGCCTCGGGACTCTACACGTGGTTGCCCTGGGGCCTGCGGGTGCTGCACAAGGTGGAGGCCGTGGTGCGCGAGGAGATGAACCGCTCGGGGGCCGTCGAACTCCTCATGCCCTCGGTGCAGCCGGCCGAGCTGTGGCAGGAATCCGGCCGCTGGGAGCAATACGGACCGGAACTGCTGCGTTTTCACGACCGGCACGGGCGGGCGTTTTGCTACGGCCCCACCCACGAGGAGGTCATCACGGACCTCGCCCGCCACGAGTTACGTAGCTACAAGCAGCTGCCCGTCAATTTCTACCAGATCCAGACCAAGTTTCGCGACGAGGTGCGGCCCCGCTTCGGGGTGATGCGCGCGCGCGAGTTCGTGATGAAGGACGCCTACTCCTTCCATCTCGACACGGATTCGCTGGCCGAGACCTACCAGCGCATGTACGACACCTATGCGCGCATCTTCACCCGTCTGGGGCTGGACTTCCGGGCGGTGCAGGCCGACACCGGCGCCATCGGCGGGCACGCCTCCCACGAGTTCCACGTGCTGGCCGACTCGGGCGAGGATGCCATCGCCTTCTCCGATCAGAGCGACTACGCCGCCAACGTGGAACTGGCCGAGGCCCTGCCCCCCGAGGGGCCACGCCCGGCCCCCACGCAGCCGATGGAGACCGTGGACACGCCGGGCGTGCACACGATCGAGGCGGTGGCGGACTTCCTCGGCATCCCCGTCGAGCGCTGCCTCAAGACCCTGGTGGTGCGCGGCGAGTCGGATCTGGTGGCCTTGGTGCTGCGCGGGGACCACAGCCTCAATGAGCTCAAGGCCGCCAGGCTGCCCGGTGTCCGGCGCCCGCTGGAGCTGGCCGGCGAAGAAGAGATCCGGCAGCGGTTGGGCGTGGGCGTGGGTTCGCTGGGCCCCGTGGGGCTGGATCTCCCCGTTTACGTGGACCACGCGGCGGGGCGAGTGGCCGATTTCTGCTGCGGGGCCAACGTGGACGGCCAACACCACGTGGGCGTCAACTGGGGCCGCGATCTCCCCGAACCCGAGACCGTGGACCTGCGCAATGTGGTGGAGGGCGATCCTTCCCCGGACGGGCGGGGTCGCCTGAAGATCGTCCGGGGCATCGAGGTGGGCCACATCTTCCAGCTCGGCACCAAGTACAGCGAGGCCATGGGTGCCACCGTCCTGGACGAACGGGGCCGGGCCGTCACGCTGACCATGGGGTGCTACGGCATCGGGGTGTCGCGTATCGTAGGGGCGGCCATCGAGCAGCACCACGACGAGCGAGGCATCGTCTGGCCCGAGCCCATCGCCCCCTTCCAGGTCGCCATCGCCCCGATCCAGTGGGGCAAGTCCGAACGCGTGCGCGAGACCGCTGAACGCCTTTACCGGGAGCTGTCGGAGGCCGGAGTCGAGGTGATCCTGGACGACCGGGATCTGCGCCCGGGCGTCATGTTCGCGGACCTGGAACTGGTCGGCATCCCGCACCGCATCACCGTGGGCGAGCGCGCGCTGAAGCGGGGTGTGGTCGAATACCAGGGACGCCGCGACACGCGCGCCACGGAATGGACGGTCGACGAAGTCCTGGATCGATTCCGGCGCTGAACCGTCCGCGCTTACTCATCTCGGAGCGCGTCCAGGTCCGTCGCCGGGGCCGCGTCGTGCCGTAGGCGACCCCCACCGGTCGCTCGCGGTATCCAACCCGGCAACATCAGGAACCATGGGCAGGAGGCGCTCCACCCACTCCTCCACCACCACGTCCGGGCGGTAGCGGGCAACCAGCCTCTTGAGCAGTTCGGGCTCCGCCCGGTGGTCCACGAACACGGCCCGATCGAAATAGGTCGAGACATACGGCCGCAGCGCCTCGAAGAAGGAATCGCGGAAGACGAGCAGCGTTCCTCCGCCCGCCCCACAGGCCGTCTCCCGAATCACCGGGTGGGCCGAGACCGTCCGCACCGCCGTGGCGCAGGAAGGGAAATGCGCCTCGGGGGCCATCTCGCCGAGTACGCGCTGCAGCCCCATCAACAACGCGAGGTCTCCCCCCCCGCGCCGCCGCCACACATACGACGAGGCCGGCCAGCGTCGGGGCCGGACCCCTGCGGCGGACTCGGCGTTCAACCGCCGCACCAAGGCGTACTGCGCGAAGTTCGCGCCCCAGGCGTTCCAGTGCGAATCGGTGCGATGGAACGCGCGCCGGCCGCTGGCACGCGCCGCTCGCAACGCCGCCCGTAGATCGAGGAAGGGAAGATCGCCTTGCGCGCTCACCGCCGCCGTCAACTGATCCAGCGCGGTGTCGGGGGCGAGCGGCGCCAGGTATTCCGGCAGGAACTCGGGGTAGATGGTGTGCTTGTTGGGGGCCACCACGAAGAGGTAATCGGCGCCGCGTGCCCGCAGCCAGTCCGTTTTCACTCGCAAGGCCCGCACGAACCGGGCGAGCTCCGCGGGCGTGAAACGGTTCAACCCCCGGTAATCACCCACTGGATCGCCATGCATCCGGCCGTTCAGATAAAACCAACCCGCCCGGCCCCGGACCACCTGATCGGAAGGCGAATCCCCGATCCGGTATCGCAGCCAGCTGTAGGCGAACGCCAGGGGTCCCCTCAGACCGAAATGGTCGTTGAAGTACGCCTCGAAACGCCTCGGCCACGTCTCCGCATCGGCCAGGCTTCGGGGCGGGGCGGGCGGCGGATTGAGCAAGCGTTTTTCGGCCGCGGATACGGCGAGGTCCGGCTCGAACCACCCCACCACGGCGGGCGTGCCCACGATGATCAGGAAGGCACCTGCCAGGAACCAGTGTCGCGCGGATCCGCCCATGGCTCAGAAGCGGAAATAAATGAATGGGTTGTAACTTCCCGCGGCCAGCTTCACCACCGCCAGGCCGAGCACCAGGACAGGCACCGCGAACCCGAGTACCCATTCGCGGGCGGGCATGGCCGGCCATGCCCCGGCTCCGGCGCGAAGCCGGCGGTACAGCGGGACACTCAGGACGATCCCTGCCGCCAGCGCGAGCCACGCCTCATGGCTCACATGGGATTGCCACGGGTGCAGCGCCGCCGGGGCCGTCCCCATGCCGGCGAGGGCCTGGAGGTAGGCCCATGCACTGGGCAGGTCGTCCGCCCTGAAGAACACCCACCCGAGCATCACCACCGCAAGCGCGTAGCCGTGCCGTAGCGGCCGCCACAGCCGGGCGAGGATCCGTTCCAGACCGGCACGTTCCAGCGCGAGGAACGCCCCGTGCCACGCACCCCACAGCACGAAGTTCCAGCTCGCCCCGTGCCACAGGCCACACAGCAGGAACACGATCACCAGGTTGAGATAGGTCCGGGCGGGGGATATCCGGTTGCCGCCCAGCGGGATGTAGAGATAGTCGCGGAACCAGTTGGACAGCGAGATGTGCCAGCGCCGCCAGAACTCCCGGATGGATCGCGAGACATAGGGGTAGTCGAAATTCTCCAGGAAGCGGAACCCGAACATCCGCCCCAGGCCGATGGCCATGTCCGAATATCCGGAAAAGTCGAAATAGATCTGAAGCGTATAGGCGACCAACCCGAACCACGCCAGCACGGTCCCGAGCTCCCCCGCCGGCACCCCGAACGCGGCATCGGCCACCTCCCCGAGTGGATTGGCGATGAGCAGCTTCTTCCCCAAGCCGTAAATGAACCGTTCGACCCCCCAGGCGAACCCGTCCACATCGTGCCGGCGTTCGCCGAGCTGCCCGGAAACGTCGTGATAGCGCACGATGGGGCCCGCGATGAGCTGTGGAAACAGTGCGATGTACAGGGCCACCCGCAAGGGATTGCGCTGGGCCGGAGTCTCGCCCCGGTACACGTCGACCAGGTAGGACATCGCCTGGAACGTGAAAAAGGAGATCCCCAGCGGGAGGTGCAGCTCGGGCACCGGCAGCGGGGGGACACCCACCGCGGCCAGCACCTCGTTCAGGTTCGTGGTCAGGAAGCCCGCGTACTTGAAGCTGCCGAGCAGCGCGAGGTTGCCGGCGATACCCATCGCCAGCGCCGCGCGAGGCGACGGCCATTGCGCGCCGATACCCAGCCCCACGAGATAGTTGAACGCGATGGAGCCGAGCATCACCAGCACGTAGGCGGTCTCGCCCCAGGCGTAGAAGAATAGGCTCGCCCCGAGCAGGAGCGCGTTGCGCAAGCCGCGCGGCGCCGCGTAGTAGAGCAGCAGGGCCAGCGGAAGGAATGCGAACAGGAAGATGGGGGAACTGAAAACCATCGTGGCGCGGGATGATGCCGCATACCCTGGGATGCTGTATAGCGCGGGCGGGTTCCACAAGGCTGCCGCCGAGTATAATGGCGCGTCCTTTCAATGGGAGAACGCACGCATGACCGATCCGGATCGAAGCGGCCGAACTCGCGGCCCCGGCAGGGCGATCCCGGCGATCCTCCTGGCGGCGTCGCTGTCCGGATGCGCAACCCACGAAACCGCCGTCACCCCCGTCGGAGCACCGCCCCAACGGGCGGATACGATCGCCTATCTCGAAGTGCACGCCGAACCCAAGGCCTGGTCGGTCACCCCCCTGGATGGGGGGCGCTTCGCCCTCACGAGCCACAAGTCCGGTGTGCTGGAAGTCTGGGAGCTGGGGCCCGACCGCCGGCCCCGGCGTCTCATGCAGGACCCTAGGGTCGGTTTTCACCCCGACGCGGTGCGCACCATCGACTGGGACGACGACGGCCGCCTGGACCTGCTCGTGGCCGGCGAGGGGGCGGGCGTCGTGCAGTTGTGGCGACCGGCTGGTGATGGGGTATTCACACTATCCGCATCGGTAAAGGCTCCCTTTCCGCCTCGCGACGTGGCCGTGGGTGATCTGGACGGCGATGGGTACAAGGATCTGGTCGTCGGCCCCTATTCCGGCAAGCAAGTGGCCGTCTACTTCGGCAAGGGAGGGTTCCAGTTCGACCGCGTGCTGCTCGAGGCCTTGCCCACCCCTTCCCATCCGGTGGTGGTGGACTGGGACCGGGACGGCGACCTGGACATCGTTTGGCCCGAGTGGGACAAGGGCTCCATCCGGCTGGCTCGGAACCAGGGCGACCGGCGCTTCGAGACCGAATTCCTGGCCCCGCCCACCTATGGTCTCAGCCCCCGCCAGCTCGCCGTGGCCGACCTGGACGCCGACGGCTGGCAGGACATCGTGGTCGCCCTGGAGACGGCCAAGGCGGCGCGGATCCTGTACAACGATCACGGCAAGGGCATCCGGGAGACGGAGGACATCCCCGCCCCGGTGTGGGGCTACAGCTGGGCCACCGTGCTCGGCAGCGGCCCCGACGCACTGATCGCCCTGAGTGAAGAGGGGCGCATCGTCCTGGCGCGCCGGGCGGGCGACGGCTGGGCCTTGCGCCAGGTTCCGGCGGGCAGCCTCCCCCTGGATCTGTCGTTCACGGACCTCGATCGGGACGGTGAACCCGACCTGCTGTTCGCCAACTCGGCGGGTGAAACCATCGGTATCGTATTCGGCCCCCTGTGGGAACAGGCACGGGAGGTGGAATGATGCGCAAGGCCTGGGCCTGGTTCCTGATGGCGCTGTGGGTGGGTCTGGCGCATGCGGCCGCTCCCACCGGCAAATCCGCTGGCGGCCACGACGACGAGGTGCTGGCCGTGGTGGCCGGGGAGCCCATCACGGTGCGGGCGCTGCGCGCCTACGCCATGAGCCATCCCTTGATCGGCGCTTATCTGGCCGTCCCCGGCCAGGGACACCTGGTGCTGGAGGACATGATCGCCATGCGCCTGTTTCTCAAAGAGGGCCGGCGGGTGGGTATACCGCGGGACACCGACATGAACGACGAGCTGTACTACCACCGCGTGCGCCTCAAACTGGTCCCCCCCTGCCCGGAGCCCGACGAGCAGGCCCTGCGCGAGTTCTACGAGCGCCACAAGGAGCGGTTTTCCACCCCCACCTACCTGCGCCTGCGCCGCATCGGCATCCGGGCGCAAAGCGCCGAGGAACAGGTGGCCGCGCGCCGGCGCCTGCTCGAGATCCGCCGGCGCATCCTGCGGGGAGAAACGGACTTCGCCAAGGCGGCGGACCACTGGAGCGAGGACGTGCTGGGCAAGGGCCGCGGCGGGGACGTGGGCTTCGTGCCGTTCGAGGATCCCAACGACCCCTTGCTCCGCCGGCTCCTGGCCCTCGAGGACGGCGCCATCTCCGAACCGATGGTGCAGGGCGACTACGTGTTCATCTATCAGGTCACCGCGCGGCGCGATCCGATCCCCACCCCCTACGCGGCCTTGGATCCGGCTGAACTGCGCAAGGACTATGCGAAGGTCTGCTACGACGAGCGCTTCCTGGAGAAGCTCGAGGCGCTCAAACGCCGCTGGAAGGTGGAGTACCGTTACGACGGCGTGCCCTATTGGCCGGAGGACTGGGAGCGGCTGCGCCGCGAGTAGCCGCCCGTCCGCCGCTGCGGGGGATGACCCCATGAAACGAGCCGGCGGGAGACCCGCCGGCTCGAACAGTGAAACCCGTTTTCAGGCGGCGGCGCGCGAAGGCCTTCTCAAGGCCCCCCAAAGAAGTCGAAGAAGTGCGAGTTCAGAATGGTCTGCCGCGCGCCGAAGGCCGCCGAGCGGACCACGGAATAACTCACAATGCCGTTGCCGTCACCGCCGTTGTCGATGTAGTCGTCGTTGGCATCGTTGGCCCCGTCGTCGTTGGAGTCGTCGTCCGGCGTCCGCCACTCGAGGAAACCGTTGACGAAACTCGCCGGTCGGCCCGTGATGGTGGACGGATCGATAGTGTTTTGCTCGGCGTTGGGCAGCACCAAATTGACGGATTTGCGGTTCTGCTCGTCATCGTAGAGGTTGACCGTGTACGCCCCGCCGATGTCCTCCGCAGACCAGACCACGATCTCCGTGGTGTCCCCGTTGGCGATGGAATACCGCATGGTGAGGGTCTCGTTGTCGCCATTTCCGGGGAAATCAGCCACACCGTATTGATCTCCAAACAAAAACCCCACCCAGGTTCCCGGAAAGCCAGCGCTGTACTGCGTGATCGTCGTGGCCGTCATGGCCGTGAGGTCCGGGACGCCGGCTCCACTGTTGGTCTGCAGCCAATCGAGGGGGAAGGCTGGCTTGTAGGCCACGTCGTTGTCCGCCGCCACCACATGAAAAGCTTCGCCCGCCAGGCAATCCCCCTCCAGCGGTGTCAAGGCGCCGTCATTGTCCACGTCGGCGAAGAACACCAGATAGCCTGGGACGTTTTCGAGATGCTCGCCGGACTCATTGGCCCAGACGAAGACGTGCAGGTCGTTCAGGGTCATGGGCACAACGCCGTCGGTGACATGGCGCGAGTCCTCGTCGAAGAACGTCCAGTACACGTCGATCGCGCCGTCGCCACCGTTGGCCGGCTGATCCAGGAAACAGTTGTTGGTCTCCAGCGCAACCGCCGTGGTGTCCGCCAGCCCATTGTGGCGCACCTGCGGTACCAGCAACCCGTTGTCGTACACGCCCATCAGGTAGGCCTGGGCGGTCCCCGCCGCCAGCGCCACGGCGGCCGGAATCGATCGTTTTTTCATTGATTTCCCCTGTCTTTTCGCCAATGGTGCTCGCCTGTCTCCTCCGCCCAACACGGCGGCAGGTCCCACGAAGGCGGGTACACATTTCGATGATACGTCAAAAACGGCGATCGGCGGCGGCCGCCGCGTCCAGGCCGCGGCTCACGCGCACGCCGAGGCGTGGTGGCGAGGCACGCTCAGTTGGCTGCCTGCGCGCCGTCGGCTTGCACGCGCAGCCGCTGGTACAGCACGTCGAAACAGACGATCACCCAGGCGAGAAATGGGAAGAACCCGTTGGCGACCTTGTCGGCGAACTTGTACGACCAGTGGATCAGGGAGGTCACCCAGGGCGAGACCCCTTGGGGGAACAAGGGGTGACCCTGTGCCAGGAAATGCAGCACGATGATGTCCACGTGCAGGGCGTGGAACAGCGCCATGAGCGCGATGGCCGCCAGCGAACGCACGATACCCGAAGTGGTGAAACCTACGGTGGTCATCACCAGCGCCGGCGCAAAAACGAGGTTGAGCGCAATGCTGAACAGATCGAAACGGAACGGGAGTGCGCCTTCGGCCACCAGGACTTCGAACCCCTTGCCCGTGGGGGGGGCGGCGAGCTCCACCGGCTGCAGGAGCACCGCATTCAAGAGCGGCTCGGCCAGCCAGAGGAACAGCTTCGAGTACAGCGGAAACCATAGGTAGTACAACACCGCAAAGGCCAGCACCCAGCCCAGCAACCGCAGGACCGCAGCCCCGCTCATGGGTGCCGGCCCGAAGGCTGCGAGCGCCCCGCCCACACGATGAACAGGGCCAGGGTCGCGAAGATCATGATGGACTGGAAGAGATAGGCGTGGATCCAGTGGAAGTGCTCCGGGAGATAGAAGCGCACATAGGCGAGCAACACCAGTCTCAGCCAGTTGATGACGAACAGCAGCGCGACGGCGCCGGCGATGCCGAGCAGGCGGCTCTTCCATGGGCGCGGGTAGGCGGCCAGTGCCGCGGCGATGAGAATGAACACGGTGACCCCGTCGCAACCCTCCACCACCTTCAGGCTCGCGGTGGAACCGTACAGGATGCGATTGCCCACCGCGCTCACCTGGGGATCGAACACCGCCAGCGCACCCGCCGTGGTCCGCGCAAGAAACGCATAGTAGCCCTCCAGCCAGGGTTCGAGCAGGGTGTAGAGCGCATACAGACCGACGAACACCACCAGGAAAACGGCCGTGAAAACGGCCCAGGCCCGGAACTCGCTCCGGTTTTCGGCCATGATCCTCGTCGGGGCCTCCGTTTCGGGGTGGGGGGGCGGCGCCGGACACCGCGCCAGCCCCAGGGTTCGAGCGGTATGGTGGCTATGGGTGGATTCGAACCACCGACACCGGCATTATGAGTGCCGTGCTCTAACCAACTGAGCTACATAGCCGTCGGGCGGGCCAGAAAAGATACAGAAAGCGCCTGCCGCGCGCAACACGCCTCATACGTTGAACCGGAAATGGACCACGTCGCCTTCCTGCATGACGTAGTCCCGCCCTTCGAGCCGCCACTTCCCCGCCTCCTTGGCGCCCTGCTCGCCGCCGTAACGGATAAAGTCCTCATAGGCGATCACCTCGGCGCGGATGAAGCCTTTCTCGAAGTCGGTGTGGATGCGTCCCGCCGCCTCCGGGGCCGTGGCGCCCTGGCGCACGGTCCAGGCCCGCACTTCCTTGGGGCCGGCGGTGAAGAAGGTCTGCAGACCGAGCAGGCGGTAGCCGGCGCGGATCAAGCGGTTCAACCCCGGCTCGTGCAGCCCCATTTCCTCCAGGAACTCCTGCTTGTCGGCCTCGTCGAGCTGCGCGATCTCGGCCTCCATGGCCGCCGAGACGGGCACCACCTCGGCACCCTGACCGTGCGCAACCTTCCCGATCGCCTCGAGGAACGGGTTGCCCTCGAAGCCGTCCTCTGCGACGTTGGCCACGTACAGCATAGGCTTGGCCGTGAGCAGGTGCAGCTCGCGCAACACCTCATCGGCCTCCTCGTCCCGTTCCAATGTGCGCACGGGATGACCCTCGGCCAGGTGATCCCGCACCCGGGTGAGCCACGCCACGCGGCGGCGCGCCTGCTGGCTCCCCGTCTTGGCCGCACGGGTGGCGCGCTCCAGCGCCCGCTCCACGGTCTCCAGATCGGCCAGCGCAAGCTCTGTGTTGATGGTCTCGGCATCGGCCACCGGATCCACGCGCCCGGCCACGTGCGCGATGTCGGCATGCTCGAAACAGCGCACCACCTGGGCGATGGCGTCGGTCTCACGGATATGGGCCAGGAACTGATTTCCCAAACCCTCGCCCTTGGAGGCGCCCGCCACCAGTCCGGCGATGTCCACGAATTCCATGGTGGTGGGAACGACCTTCTGCGGCTTGACGAAGTGCGCGATGGCCTCCAGGCGCGGGTCGGGTACGGGCACCACGCCCACGTTGGGCTCGATGGTGCAAAACGGATAGTTCTCGGCGGGAATCTCCGCCGCCGTGAGCGCATTGAACAGGGTGGACTTGCCCACGTTGGGCAGACCCACGATACCGCATTTGAATCCCATCCTATGACGTCGTCCTGGTGTGGAGTTCCTGCATGACCTTGGACGTTTCCCCGCGCAGGAGTTCCGGAAACACCGCCAGCGCCCGGGCCATGGCCGACTCGATGGCCTCTCGCTCGGCTGGTCGCGGTGTGGACAACACGTAGTCCACCACCGCATCGCGGTGACCCGGATGGCCCACCCCGAGACGCAGTCGCCAGAATCCCCCGTCCATGCATCCCATCAGGCTGCGCAGGCCGTTGTGGCCGCCATGCCCCCCGTCCTGTTTGAGGCGGACCGTGCCGGGGGACAGGTCGATGTCGTCGTGGACCACCAGGATGCGGTCGGCCGGGATCCGGAAATAGCCCACATACGGACAAACCGATTGTCCGCTGTGGTTCATGAAGGTGAGCGGCTTCATGACCCGCACCTCCAGGCCCTCGATCACCACCCGCCCCAGTTCCGCGCGATGGCGCGCCTCCTCGCGGAGCACGCCCTGCCAGCGGCGTGCGACGGCATCTACAAACCAGAACCCGGCATTGTGCCGGGTCCGGTCGTAGCGAGGGCCGGGGTTGCCCAGCCCGACGACGAGATCAAAGGCGGCCCGCGCCATGGACCCGGCGCTACTGCTCGCCACCCTCCTCCGCGCCGGTCTCTCCGCCCTCCTCCTCTTCGCCGCGGGCGGTGCGGCTCGGATGGATGCTGACCACGGCCAGATCGTGTTCGGGGCCGTGCATCAACTCCACGCTGCGTACGCCCTCGGGCAAAGCCAGCTCCGACAGATGGATGGACTCGCCCACATCCAGTCCTGATAGATCCACCTCGATGAATTCCGGCAGGTGCTGGGGCAGGCATTCCACCTCGACCTCCACCATCAGGTGGCTGACCACGCCACCCTTCTTCACACCCGGTGCCATATCTTCGTTGACGAAGTGCAGCGGCACGTGCACCCGGATGGCATGGCTCTCGTCCACCCGTTGCAGATCCACGTGCATGATGACCGCCTTGGCGGGATGGCGCTGCAGGTCCTTGAGCACCGCCTTCTGATCCACGCCGCCGACGCGCACCGTGAGGATGCTGGAATAGAAGGCCTCATTCTCCAGATTGTGAAAGATCGCATCATGATCCAGCGTCAGCGGCTCGGGGGCCTTGCCGCCCCCGTACAGGATCGCCGGAATCTTGCCCTGGCGCCGGAGGCGGCGGCTCGCACCTTTCCTCAGATCGACGCGGGGCTCGGCATGCAAAACGAAATCGCTCATGTCGAACTCTCCTGAAAAACATTCCGTTCACTAGAAACCCCGCCGGACCCGCCCCGGACCCGCGACCAGGACCGTGACAGGTGGCCCGGCGGGGGCTCGTGCCCGATTCAATCCATGAACAGGCTGCTCACCGACTCCTCGGCATTGATGCGCCGGATCGTCTCGGCCAGCATGGCCGCCACGCTCAATACGCGGATGCGGCCGCAGTTCTCCGCCTCGGGGCTCAGTGGAATGGTATCGGTCACCACCAGCTCGTCGAGCAACGAGGCCTCGATGTTGTCCACGGCCCGGCCCGAGAGCACCGGATGCGTGGCGTAGGCCACCACCCGGCGCGCGCCATGCTCCTTGAGCGCCCCCGCCGCCTGGCACAAGGTCCCGGCGGTATCCACCAGATCATCGACGATCACGCACGTGCGGTCCCTGACATCGCCGATGATGTGCATGATCTGCGCCTCGTTGGGCCTGGGGCGGCGCTTGTCGATGATGGCCAGCTCCGCATCGTCCAGCCGCTTGGCCAAGGCCCGCGCCCGGACCACCCCGCCCACGTCGGGCGAGACCACGATCAGCTCCGGGTACTTCTGGCGCCAGATGTCCCCCAGCAGCACCGGAGAGGCGTAGACGTTGTCCACCGGGATATCGAAAAACCCCTGGATCTGATCGGCGTGCAGATCCACCGTAAGCACCCGGTCCACGCCCACCGCGGTGATCATATTGGCCACCACCTTGGCCGATATCGGCACTCGCATGGAACGCACGCGCCGGTCCTGGCGCGAATACCCGTAATACGGTACGACGGCGGTGATGCGCCCCGCGGAGGCCCGGCGCAGCGCATCCACCATGATCAGCAGCTCCATGATGTTCTCGTTGGTGGGCCGGCAGGTCGGCTGCACCACGAACACATCACGGCCGCGCACGTTCTCCTCGATCTCGACGCGGATCTCGCCGTCGCTGAACCGGCCCACCAACGCCTTGCCCAGGGGCATGTTCAGATGCGCCACGATGTCTCGCGCGAGCTTCGGGTTCGCGTTCCCCGAAAAGACCATCATGGCGTCGTAGTCGTCCATGCCCCCTCCAGGCAATGCGGCCGTTCACCAGCCGGTCGCACGGCGAGCAACCCGTGTTTGGCTGGGGCGGCAGGATTCGAACCTGCGAATGCGGGGATCAAAACCCCGTGCCTTACCGCTTGGCGACGCCCCATCAAACTCCCAAAGCCTGTTCCGTTCGAACCCTGCCGCCCTGGGGCGGCAGGATTACGCGATGCCTCCCTGCATCGCGCCCCTCCGGGGCCCGCGCAACAATGCGCGCGGTTCGCTGCGGCCTTTCATGGCCTCCCGCGTCGAACCTGCGAATGCGGGGATCAAAACCCCGTGCCTTACCGCTTGGCGACGCCCCATCAAACTCCCAAAGCCTGTTCCGTTCGAACCCTGCCGCCCTGGGGCGGCAGGATTACGCGATGCCTCCCT
>Ga0256841_1000266_pt1 | contig 56884 bp, 49 predicted proteins | sample 356308metaG_FD_185971 | JGI IMG/M metagenome (GOLD analysis project Ga0256841, IMG submission 185971) | Hydrothermal vent microbial communities from Mid Atlantic Ridge, Atlantic Ocean - 356-308 | ecosystem: Environmental > Aquatic > Marine > Hydrothermal vents | place: Atlantic Ocean: Mid... | reverse complement strand
CCTCGGGAAAGCCGAGTTCCACGGCAATCCGGATGACCGCGGGTCGGTCGGCTTAGGTCCTGGCTATAAAAGGAATTGATTATGCAGGTAAACTTCGGCTTCGTCCTTCGATGCCAGAGAATCTGGGGGCAAACAGAGAATTAAGGCTAAGAAAAGCGGGAGAATCCGGCGGGTGGTGAACGGGTCGTAAAAGATATGAAACGGGCGCAAATCCTTTGAAAACAAGGGGAAATAGAAAACCCGTCGCCCCGGAGAAACCTCCCGGAGAGACGGGTTGTCTTTTTCAAAATGGTGGAGGCGGCGGGAGTCGAACCCGCGTCCGGAAATATTCCACACGGACGTCTACATGCTTATCCCGAAATTTGGTTGTCAGCCGTGAAGGGCCCCTTCGGGCCGGGTCCCTTCGGGCTTATCCTGATAGATGTTTCGCTGCCGTCACATCAGGCCTTGACGGCGGCTATCCTGCTGATCGACGCCCTTTCCAGGCCCGCAGGCGCAGCCTGGAAGGACGCTGGCTTAAGCAGCCAGGGCGTAGTTATAATCGTCTGCGATTATATTTAGTCTCCCGCCGTTTAACGAGCAGGCAGGAAAGCTCGGCATGCAGCCCATGCTTCTCTATCCCCGTCGAAGCCGTTTCGCCCCCGGATTTACATGGCAGGGCTATTTAAAAGAGCGGTTGTAGCTCAAAAATAAGCGATGCTGCAGAGCCTGTCAAGGCGTTTTGATGCCGCCGGTCGGGTTCTGGAAGAATTCGCGGCCAAATCCGAAATTGTCGATACTCTCCGGAACGGCGTGGGTGGCTGCATCTGATAAAACCGCAGGCGCCGAAATCAATATCGGCTGGTGTACTGCTTGCGGGTGCGCTGCAATTCGCGCTGTTCGTCACGGCGGCGGATGGATTCACGTTTGTCGTACTTGCGTTTGCCGCGGGCAATGGCAAGGCTTATTTTGACATGGCTGCCTTTGAAGTAGACCTGCAGCGGGATCAGTGAAAAGCCTTTTTCGTTGACCTTGCCGTACAGCTTGTCGATTTCGCGCCTGTGCAAAAGCAGCTTTCGCGGCCGCAGCGGGTCGTGGTTGCCGTAATAGGCGAAAGGGTACGGCCCGATGTGCATCTGGTGCACGAAGACCTCGCCGTTGCGTATCTGGGCGTAAGCGTCCTTCAGGTTGACGCGGCCCAGGCGCAGCGATTTGACCTCGGTGCCCAGCAGCACGATTCCGGCCTCAATTGTGTCCTCGATGAAATAGTTGTGCCGTGCCTTGCGGTTCTGGGCGACGATTTTCGGTGCAGCTGGTTCCATCTTTAGCGCTTTCCGGCCGGGTCGCGGCTGGTTTGGGATTGGCTATTGATCGTAGAGCATGGCGGCGACGAGGTCACCGTATCGTTGCCGCAGGAGTTTCAGGGCAGCTTCGACCGAGGTGTGCTGCAAAACCTCGTCAAGCACGTTTTCGGCATCGTGGGTATCCAGCGAGCGGATCATGTTTTTCACCGCCGGAATCGACTGCGGGTTCATGCTGAGTTCATCCAGGCCAAGGCCCAGCAGGATCGGTGCGTGCAGCGGGTTGCCGGCCATTTCACCGCACATGAACACCTTGATGCCGTTGTCCTTGGCAGCCTCGGCCGTGCGTTTGAGCATGCGCAGAATCGCCGGCTGCAGCGGGTGATAGAGGTGGGCCACGTCCTTGTTGTCGCGGTCGATGGCCAGGGTATACTGGATCAGGTCGTTGGTCCCGATGCTGAAAAAATCCACCATCTTGGCCATGACATCCGCCATCACGACCGCCGCCGGCACTTCGATCATGATGCCTATTTCGACATTGTCCGCCGAGCGGATGCCTTCGGCTTGCAAGGCGTCAACCGCTTCTTTTATGGCTGCCCTGGCCTGCAGGATTTCCTGGCAGGATGAAATCATGGGCAGCAGGATGCGCACGTTTCCGAACGCGGACGCCCGCAGGATGGCGCGCAGCTGGGGTTGAAACACCGACGGGTTTTTCAGGCAGTAGCGAATGGCGCGCAGCCCCAGGGCCGGGTTGGGTTCGCCGCTCTCGACGATTTGCCGGACGGTTTTGTCGCCGTTGATGTCGAGGGTGCGGAAGGTCACCGGTCTGGGGTGCATGACCTCGACGACATCCCGGTAGCGGTCGAAGAGCTCTTCTTCGGTGGGGAAGCGGCCCTTGGCCATGTATTGAAATTCGGTACGGTAAAGACCGATGCCGTCGCCGCCGTTGTCGATTACCGGCACAACTTCTTCCGGGAGTTCGATGTTGCCCATGATTTTGAGTTCATGGCCGTCTTTCGTACGTGCCGGCAGGTGGCAGTACTTTGTAATCGCCGATCGGTAACGCTCGTAGCCCATCTTTTTTTCTTCAAATTCCATCAGGGTTTGTTCCGATGGCTGAACGATCACCGTGCCCGTGTTGCCGTCGACGATCAGCAGGTCGTCTTGGCGGATGATTTTGGATGCGTTTCCCAGGCCGGTCACGGCCGGAATCTCCAGGGTGCGGGCAATGATGCTGGTGTGCGAGGCCCGTCCGCCGCGGTCCGTGATAAACCCCTTGATACGCTCGAGGTGAATCTGGCTGGTCTCGGCCGGCGAAAGGTCGTGGGCCACGAGCACCACGCGCTTGTCGATGGTGGCGATATTCACCGTTTCGGCGCCCGCCAGTCTTCGCAAAATGCGCTCTGAAACCTGGGCGATGTCATCGGCACGGGCCCGCAGATAGTCGTCGTTCATGTTCTTGAACATGCGCCTCAAGGCCGTGGTGACTTTGTTCAGCGCCCACTCGGCATTGATGGCCTCGCTTTCAATGGTCGCGATGGTTTTGTCATAGAGTCGTTTGTCTTTTAACAGCTGCGAGTGCGCTTCCAGGATTTCGGCCTTGTCTTTCAACTCGGTCGGGCGTTCGGCAATGATCGTTTCCATTTCGTCGATGACATGCTGAACGGCACGCTTGAACCGTTTGACCTCTTTTTCCAGGTTTTCCTTGGGGATGAAAAACTTGCCGACGATATCCACGCCCTCGGTGTCCACCAGGTAGGCCTTGCCGATGCAAATGCCCGGGGAAGCGCCGATTCCGCGCAGGACCTTTTCGCCTGTAGTTTGCTCTGCCATGTTAGAAAGTCTCTCCAAACCCACTGCCGATGAGCTCGACAAGGGCCTCTAAAATTTCGGTATCCCGGAGGTCATCGATTTTCACGGTGATGGTGGTGCCCCTGGGGCAGGCGATGGTGAGCAGGTCGAGCATGTCCTTGGCGTCGACCTGCGATCTATTGCACTCAACACGCACTTTGCCCTTTGCCTGCCGGGCGATTTGTGCGATTTTGGCCGCCGACCGGGCGTGCAGGCCCAGTGGGTTGACGATGGTTGCCTGCACGCTGCGGCCATGTTCCGCCTTTGCCATGCATGTGCCTGTATCGCGTTAAAGGGATCGGCCCCGTGTCCTGGCTGCCCCTTGGGGCCGTGGCTGCGCAAAAACCGTTGCTATCCTAAATTTTACAAAAATAAGCATTTTTTACCGAAAAGTCGACAAGAATTTTTGCCGCCTGAGCCGCAAAGGTGCGGGCCGCTCCCTGCGCTTTACCCGCAATCCGACCTAACAGCGGTCTTTGTGGACATTATGATGAAATGCGCCGGTGTTCGGGAAAGGCTGCCGGCGGTTCAGAGAAATGCCGTCCGCGGTACTGTCCATACCCGAGTTTTCGGCCATACAGGGCCACAGGTGGAAAACGGCGGGCGGGATCCGTCATAATATGGCTACATTGTATTTATGCCAAGAGGCTGCAGGCCGCCGCCGAAGCCGCGGCCCAAGGCGGACCGCCCTGGCCGCGGTTGGCCGGCGGGGCGTGAAAATACACGGATTTCAGCCGCAATTGTGGTTGCGGGAGGCTTTTTTTGCTTGACGAAATGCCTTCCATCTTATATTCCCGGATCAAAGAAATGAATTGTATTCATCGTTGGGCGCGGCTGCCGCACGACACGGCGGCCGCGTCCGGATTAAATGCAGTCGGACTCTAAGGAGAGCTTGCGGAAGTGGCCCTTTCCGGTGAACAGAGCGAAGCCGAAGTGCTTCTGGAATTAAAAGATATCGACATGCGTTTTGGCAAGGTCAACGCCCTGGCCGGTGTTTCCCTGAAGATCAGAAAGGGTGAAATCCACTCGGTCATCGGGCCCAACGGCGCCGGCAAGACCGTGATGATGAACTGCATCAACGGCCTTTACCGGCCGCAGAAGGGTGATGTGTTTTTCAAGGGGCAGCGCATCAACCACCTCCGGCCCTATCAGCGGGCCGGCCTGGGCATGGCGCGGACGTTCCAGAAGGTTGAAGTGTTCGGGGGCATGACCGTTCTGGACAACATCCGCCTGGGGCGGCATGTGCATTTCAAATCGGGCGTTCTCAGTGGCGCCTGGTATATGGGCAAGACCAAGCGCGAGGAGATCGAGCACCGCCAGTTTATCGAAGAGGAGATCATCGACCTGCTGGAGATTGAACAGATCCGCAACAAACCGGTGGGCATGCTCCCTTACGGTCTGCAGAAGCGGGTGGAGCTGGGACGCGCACTGGCGCTGGAGCCGGACCTGCTGATTCTCGACGAGCCGCTGGCAGGCCTGAACCTCGAGGAGGTTGAAGATATGGCGCGCTTTATCCTCGACATCAATGAAGAAGAGCGCTGGAGGGTAACCTGTCTGCTGGTGGAGCACGACATGGGGGTGGTGATGGACCTGTCCGACCGGATCTTTGTGCTCAATTTCGGCAACATGATCATGGACGGCACCCCTGAGGAAGTTCAGAACAACCCTGAGGTGATCAAGGCGTATCTGGGGGAAGAGGAACTGTATGCAACACGTGGATAGCCGCGGCTCAAACCGTTTCGAAGTCACCGAAGATCTGACCATTCCCAAACTCTTCTATCAGAAGGCCGTACAGTACGGGGAAAGCCGGGTGGCCATGCGTGAAAAGGAATTCGGCATCTGGCGCCCGATCAGTTGGCATGATTATTTCGAGAATGTCAAATACATCGCCCTGGGGCTCGTCTCGCTGGGCCTGAAGGATGGGGACAAGGTCTCCATGATCGGCGACAACCGCCCGGAAGGGCTGTGGGCGGAGATGGCCGCCCTGTGTGCCGGTGGTGTCGGTGTGTGGCTGTTCCAGGACTGCCTCATCGAAGAGGTGCGCTATATCGTGGATCACTCGGATACCCGCTTCCTGTTCGGCGAGGGGCAGGAGGAAGTGGACAAGGCCCTATCCATCTTCGATGAGTGCCCCAAGCTGGAAAAAATTATCTGGGACGATCCCAAAGGCATGCGCAACTACCACCAGGACTGCCTGATCAGCCTCCGGGAGCTCCAGGACCTTGGGCGGGATCTGGACAAACGTCAGCCGCACCTTTTTGAAGAACTGGTGCAAAAGGGACACGGTGATGAAGTCGCGCTGCTCTTTTACACCTCGGGCACCACTTCGTTGCCCAAGGGCGCGCTGTTGTCCCACAACAACATGCTCACCATGGGCAAGCACCTCATGGACGTCGATCCGTGCGAAAGCAGCGACGACTACGTTTCCTACCTCCCCTTTGCCTGGATCGGCGAGCAGATGATGTCCATATCCTGCGGCCTGCAGGTGGGCTACACCATCAACTTTCCCGAGGAACCCGAAACCGCCCAGGAGAACATCCGCGAAATCGGGCCGCACGTGATGTTCGCGCCGCCGCGCATGTACGAACAGATGACCCGCTCGGTGCAGGTCAAGTACCTGGACGCCACCTGGATCAAACGCAAGTTCTACGAATTTTCACACGCCGTCGGATACCGCGTGGCGGACATGAAATTCGCCAAGCAGAAAGTCCCCTGGCACTGGAAGTTGCTGGAGTGGCTGGCCTATATCAGTGTTCAGAAAAAGCTCAAGGACCACTTGGGGCTCTCGCGTGTGCGCAATGCCTATACCGGTGGGGCCGCCATGGGGCCGGATCATTTCCGGTTTTTTCACTCCATGGGTGTCAACCTGAAACAGATCTACGGCCAAACCGAAGTGGCCGGCATATCGGTCGTGCACCGCAGCGGGGACATCAAGTTCGACACGGTGGGAAAGCCCATTCCCGGGACCGAGATCAAAATCACCGCCGAGGGTGAAATCATCACCCGCAGCTCTTCGGTTTTCCTGGGCTACTACAAAAACCCGGAGGCCACCAAAAAGGCCCTCAGGGACGGCTGGCTGCATTCCGACGACAAGGGCTTCATCGACGATGACGGGCACCTGGTGGTGTTCGACCGCACCAAGGACGTGTTCACCTTAAACGACGGCAGCCTCTTTTCACCCCAGTACCTGGAAACACGCCTGAAGTTCAGCCCATACATCAAGGATGCCTGGGTGATCGGCCACCAGAAGCCCTATATCACGGCCGTGATGTGCATCGACTATGCTGTGGTGGGCAAGTGGGCCGACGAGAAGAAACTCAACTACACCGGTTATCCGGAACTGTCGCAGATGGCGGAAGTCTATGACCTGGTGGAAACCCAGATCCGCAAGGCCAACGAGGACCTGCCCGAGGCGGCGCGGGTGCACAAGTTTACCAACCTGTACAAGGAACTCGACCCGGATGACGATGAACTGACGCGCACCCGCAAGCTGCGCCGTGCCTTTGTGGAAAAGCGCTACAAGGAGATTCTGGATGCGCTGTACGCGGACGTGGATACCGTTCACATCGACACGACGATTACATACGAAGACGGGCGGGTGTCGAAGATCAACACCGACCTTTGCATCCGCAAAGTGGTGGACTGATCGATACGCAGGCATGGAACCCGACAACGGCGTGCGTGTTTGCTACGGCCGGTTCGCGGCTGATGGCCGCTTAGAAATGGCGGCTGCATGAAATACGATAATACCCGGGGAGTTGGCATATGGACCTGTTTCTGGAAACCCTGACAACGGGTGTGATGGTAGGCGGCATCTATGCACTGGTGGCGCTGGGCTGGGTGCTGATTTACAAGTGCTCGGGCGTGCTGAATCTGGCCATGGGGGAGATGACTCTCATCGGGGCCTATGTCTGTCTGAGTTTTTACTCCATGGGGATTCCGTTTCTGCTGGCGCTGCTCTTCTCTTTGATCATCGGCTTTATCCTGGGCGTGCTGACCGAAAGGATATTCTTGGACCGCCTGATCGGCGAGCCCGTGCTGACGGTCATCATGGTGACCGTGGGTCTGTCTTTTTTCTTCAAGGGCTGTGTGGAATTTATCTGGGGCACGGACACGCGGGTTTTCAAGCCGCCCGTTTTCGCGCTGGAACCGATCCATCTGGGACCGCTGGTGATCGGGCGGGTGTATCTGTGGAGCTTCGTGGCTGCAATTGTCCTGCTGGTCATCTTTGTCTCCTTTTTCAAGTATACGCGCTGGGGACTGGCCATGCAGGCCACGGCCGATGATGAGATGGCCGCGCTCTCTCTGGGGGTCAGCGCGCGTTTCGTCTATGCCATCGCCTGGGCCATTGCCTTCATGGCGGCCGGCGTCGGCGGCACACTGCTGGGCAATATCAACGGACTGAATATTTCGGTGGGCTACCTGGGGCTTTTGGTGCTGCCCGCCGTGGTGCTCGGTGGACTCAACTCCGTACCGGGTGCCATCGTCGGCGGCATCATCATCGGTATCTTGCAGAATCTGTGCGGTGCCTATCTGGACCGCTTTTTCCCCGGCGGCGTCAAGCAGATTGCGCCGTTTGTGTTCATGGCGGTTTTCCTGCTCTTCAAGCCATACGGGCTGTGGGGCTGGGAACGGATTGAGCGCGTGTAATCGGCGGATGCGGCCGGCAGTCGACTTTTCAATCAGCACAATGAACTGAAAGGCGGAGTTACTGTATGTCAACCACCTGGCTTCCCTGCGGACAGTATCACCAGAGCTATGCTGAAGACCACAGCTGGTGGCAGACGCGTTTTATCAAGGGGAAAATGATTCTCCTGTTCGTTATCCTTTTCGTGGTTATCCCGCTGTTTGCGGACTCGTACGGCCTCAGCATCTGCAACCAGATCGGCTACACCATCCTGGGTGCGCTGGGGGTGCAGCTGCTGATCGGGTACTGTGGCCAGATCACGCTGGGGCATGCCGCTTTTCTGGCGGTGGGCGCATACACCAGCACACTACTAGTGCTGGAGTTCCCGTGGCCCGCCGTGCTGGTCCACTGGGGCCTGGCCTACCCCATCAGCATCATTGCGGCGGCTTTCGTGGCCGGGGTCTGGAGCGTCCTTTTCGGCCTGCCGTCGGCCAGGGTCAAGGGTTTTTACCTGATTCTGACCACCATGGCCGCCCAATTCATTACCGTTGATTTTATCCTGACCCAGTATGTCAGCCAGATCGGCGGCCGCGGGCAGGCCTTTTCGCTGCCGCCGGGCACCATCCGCGTCGGCCCCTGGGTCATCGACAGCGACCTGAAAGTCTATTTCATGATGATCGTGCTGGTTATCCTTGCGGTTGCCGTGCTGGCCAACCTGCTGCGTTCCAAGGTCGGCCGGGCCTGGGTCGCCATCCGGGACAACGACATTTCCGCCGAAGTGATGGGGATCAACGTGGTTAAGTACAAGCTGCTGGCCTTTTTCGTGGCCGGCTTTATCGGCGGCATCGCCGGCGCTTTCTGGATCAGCAACCTGGCGGCCATCAGCCCCGAGCACTTTCCCTGGTTCTGGTCGCTGTGGCTGGTGGGTGTCATCCTGATCGGCGGCGTGGGATCCATCCACGGCACCATTTTCGGATCCATTTTCATGGTGGTGGTGATCGAGGCGTTGCAACTGGCGATCCTGCCACTCGCCGACATCTATCCGAAATTGTTGATGGACTTTCTCTTTATCAAGGAGGGCACCTTTGGCCTGGCCATCTGCGCTTTCATGATTTTCGAACCCAACGGCCTGGCCTACCGCTGGTGGCAGATGAAAAACTACTTCAACCTGTGGCCCTTTTCCTACTAGCCGGGCGGGTGGGGCCTGCAGGAGCGCTTGTGCCTGAAAACGGACTAACTTGTGGTTTCTACCGGCAAGTGCATTGAACTTGCGTACCCGGCGCACGTGAGGAGGTGATGCGCATTCGATATCCGGCAAGAGCGGTAAGGGGCGTTTTAAAATAGCATGGGCATTCAGGCACCCGTTCATATGCCCGGCAGCATTGCGAAAACGTGCGGATTCCCGGTGGTGCTGCGGTTTTTTGGCTTCATCAGCCGGACGCAACAACATTTTGTTCCATGTTTCTTTTATGCAGGCCTCAGAGCCTTCAACCTGCGGCGAGAAAAGGGGGGAGATTATGCGAAGCAAGAATTTGTGGTTTAAGCTGTTTCTGTTGGTTTCGGCAGTGCTTTTGGCCGCCGGGCTTGCCGGTGTGGCGGGCGCCGCCAGTGTCAAGATCGGGGCCCTCAACGACATGACCGGAGCGACTTCCGACGTGGGCAAGGATTATGCGCTGGGCATCGCCGAAGCCATTCACTACGCCAATGACAACGGCGGGATCAACGGCAAACCCATTAAGCTCTACCAGTTCGATTACGGCTACCGGATTCCCGAAGCGCTGACCAAGTACAAGCTCTTCAAGCGCTTGAAATGCGTATCGGTTCTGGGGTGGGGCACCGGTGATACCGAGGCGCTTTCCCCCACGGTGACCAAGGAAAAGATGCCCTATGTCTCGGCTTCCTATTCCGCGCACCTGACGAATCCCAAAAAGACGCCTTACAACCTCTTTGCGGCCACGGACTATTCCTCCAATGCACGTGCAGCCCTGACGGCCTGGTTTGACAAGAAGTGGCCCAAGAATCCGGCTTACGGCAAGCGTAAACCACGTTTCCAGTGTGCCTATATGTTCGCTTCGCCTTATTCCAGCGCACCCATCAAAGCCATCAAGGACCAGGCCAAACTGCTGGGTTTCGATATCGGACCGGATCAGGATGTGTCACTGTTTGCCATCGATACCAAAAGCCAGGTGCTGGCCATGAAGAAGTTCAAGCCGGATGTGGTCTGGCACGGCAACACGGTGATGTCCGTGGCGGCCACGCTGCGCGACGCCTATTCACTGGGTCTGAAGGCGGATCATATCATCGACAACTGGGGGTTTGACGAGAACCTGCCGCGCCTGGCCGGCAAGGCCAGCGAGGGCGCCATGGGCGTCGGGGTCTGCGCCTTCTACGGCGAGAAAACCCCCCTCATGGCCAAAGTGCTGGCCTACGGCAAAAAATACAATCCCGGTATTCCGGCCGCGAAACGGTCGGTGCATACCATCCAGGCCTGGGCCAATACACTGGTGTTGTGGGAGGCGCTCAAACGCGCCGATAAGGCCGGCGGGCTGAGCGGAGAAAACATTCTGAAAAAGGGGTTCGAGACCATGCGCAAATTTGATCTCGGCCTGGGGGGTGCGCCGGTGACCTATACGGCCACGGATCACCGCATTTCCGGGAAAGTGCCCATTTACGAAGTGGCCAACGGGAAGTTCAAGATTGTCGAGGTCGTTGACCTGCAGGCTCGCTGGCCCAAGAAGTGGGCCGGCGCGTGGCTGGGGTGGTAAGCGATTCCAACCCCCAAAGGAGGTCTAAAGCTTGGCGACGTCAGAACCGATCTTGAAAATCAACAACATCGAAGTAAAATACCACGAGGTCATCCTGGTGATCAAGGGGGTTTCCATCGAGGTCCCCGATGGCGGTATCGTGGCCCTGCTGGGTGCCAACGGCGCCGGCAAGAGCACGACACTGAAAGCCGTGTCCGGACTGCTGAAACACGAAGACGGGCAGGTTACCGACGGCTCCATCGAGTTCATGGGCCAGCGCATCGACCGCATGGCCCCCGAGAAAATCGCCAAAATGGGTATTGTGCAGGTCATCGAGGGGCGCCGGGTGTTCGAACACCTGACCGTCGAGCAGAACCTCAAGGTCGGCGCCCACATGCGCAAGTACGGCCGTTCACTCAAGGACGGGCTCGAGATGGTCTACCACTACTTTCCGCGCCTGAAACAGAAACGCCACGAGACGGCGGGCTTTATCAGCGGCGGGGAACAGCAGATGACCGTGGTGGGCCGTGCCCTGATGACCAGCCCCAAACTGATCCTGCTGGATGAGCCCTCCATGGGACTGGCGCCGCTGCTGATCCAGGAAATTTTCAACATTATCACCCGGCTCAACCGGGAAGAGAAAATCTCCATGCTGCTGGTGGAACAGAACGCCAAGCTGGCGCTGAATGTGGCCCCGCATGCCTATGTCATGGAAAACGGCCGTATTGTCATGGACGACAGCGCCGACAAGCTTCGTGAAAATCCGGACATCAAGGATTTTTACCTGGGGATGACTGATTTTGGCGGCCGCAAGAGCTTCAGGGACGTCAAACATTACAAGCGCCGAAAAAGATGGCTCACGTGAGGTTGCGCCGGCGATGTCCCGGCAACAACCGCTGTGTGCCGCATAATTGCAGAGGGGAGGAAAAGATGCACAAAACGTCAAAGCTGTTGACCTGTTTGGCCGTTGCGGCGGCAGTTGCCCTGCTTTCAGGGTGTGCCGGCATGATGACAAAACCGACTCAGCAAAATTTCAAAGCGCCGACAGTCAGCCTCGATTCAGTGGAAGTGGCCCATTACTGGGGTTGGTGGTATTTCTCCAAAAAAGTCAAGCCCACCGTGGGCACCGCCGGAAACTACGGTGCGCCGCTGGATCTGGCGTTTATCTTCAACGTCAAAAATCCGAACTCTTACCCGGTGAAGATGGAAGAGCTGAAATTTACGGTGGCCTTCGAGAATTTTGACTTAAATACGGTCAGCTCCACCGAAACCCAATGGATACCGGCGGGCAAGACCAACCAGATCCGTGTACATGCCATGTTCGACGGCCGCCAGTCGCTGCTCAGCCTGCTGGTCACCGGCGGCTTTAAACTCAAGGCCAAAACCGGCAAGGCCGGACCGGGAGCGGCGTTGAAACAGCTGGCCACTTGGTGGAAAAAGGCGCCTGAATTCGGTTTCCCCATTTTCGTTAAGGAGGGGTCGGCTGTTTTCAAGGCGGACGGCCTGGACAAAGTGGTGACCTTCAAGGCCAAATTCCCGGAATAGGCCGGAAAACTTTCCAACACCGCGGGGCGCATTTTTTTGTGTGGATGTGCCGTCAGCAGCGTTCCGGAATTGACGAGAAGAGGTCGTGCCTGCCGCGAGAATCGGCGGGCACGGCTTTTTTTTCCGCCGCCGTCGGCGTGACGCGGCGCTTGACCGGCGGTCCGCGATCCCGTAGGATAAATGCCGGGTGGTTCCGGCGGCGCGCAGCCGGCTGTAGGTAACCGTGCCTGCGGATCCCGGTTTTTTTTAACAAGGGGGAGAAATCAAAATGGTCAGAACCGAAATATCGCTGTTTATGCCGAACGTTCCCGGCGAGCTGGGAAAATTTACCACGCTGCTGTCTGCAGAGGGCATCAATATCGATGCCCTCACGATCCAGGACGCCTCGGCGTATGTCAGGCAGTTGTTCCAGGCCAGGGGCAAGTCGCTGAAGCGCATCGCTTCGGTGGCCAGCTACAACTCCATGCGCAAGGACTCGGCCGATTTTGCCCTGATTCGTATCCTGGTGGATCAGACCGACAAGGCCATCGACCTGCTGTCGCAGAACGACTACATCTTTGACATCATGCCGGTGATTGCGCTTCGGCTTGAAAACCGGCCGGGGGAGATGGCCAAAATCGCCGCCAAGTTCGGCGAGGAAGGTGTCAACATCAACTACGTTTACGGCTCGGTCTCATCAGCGGACGATACCTGCCTGTTCGTTTTCTGTCCGGAAGACATCGAGCTGGCCAGCAAGATTTTCAGCAAATAGGCGCCCTCTGGCCTGTGCCGCGGCTGCCTTGGGGCAGGCGCTCAGCTGCTGCCGGCCGCCGACGGAACTAGCCTGGCGGCGTTGGCCTGGAACCTGCTGGCGGCTGGCGGCGCGGGTGCGGCCTGCTCCGGGCCCGGAGCCAGGCCGAGCCTGGCGGCCAGCTGCCGTGCGGCTTCCCTGTGCATTGCGGCCTCGAGGCTTTTCAGTTTTTGCCGCAGGCGGTAGTCGCGCGCGATTTTCATGGTTTCGTCGACAAATGCCCGCTGCGCACGATAGGTGTAGCTGCTGCTTTCGAGCCGCCCGGGCCATGCGGCGGTGAGTGCGCTGAATATGAGCAGGGTGATCAGTAACTGTTTCATGATTTTCGGCACTGGAACGCTTTTTTAACGGTGCTGGATGAATACGTTTCTTTCAAACAGAGTAAGCAAATCGCCTGCCAGCACCAGCGGTGTGGATAGTTTAGCGTAAGAAAACAATTCGTTGCGTTTAATACACATGATGTTTCCGCCGGCCTGAATGTGTAAAGAGCTCTCCAGAACCTATATCTTTCTTTTCCCAATTCATGGCATTCAAGTTATATTTGCGCGGGTTTCAGCAGATTTGGCGCCTGCGGTACGAACCCCGGGATCGTTTTTTTGCACCCGGCGCAGGGCATCCGGGCGGCTAAGCCGGACGTCGTGCCGGTCTGGGAGGAGCTGACAGGCGGAAAGACCGAGACCGGCCGCCGGGCTGATTTTGCTGAAAGGTAAGACAGATATCACAAAGTGTCAATCGATGGCCTTTGCCGGCCGGGTTGCCGGCAGGTGTGGGTTTGATGATGCCGGTGGAAACATGGGGGGAGTGGCGCGATCGGCGGTTGGGTTCTTCGGGGCCGACAGGACCTGCATGCTGAAAATCCTGTCGGTACCGGGTTTGTGTCTTGCGCATCCTTGCGGCATGTCGCGGGATGCCGGTTCAGGGCTTGCGTTTGTCCTTCAGGATGTGGTTGGAGATGACGATGCGCTGGATTTCGGAAGTGCCCTCGTAGATGGTAAAGACGCGCGCATCGCGGTAGAAGCGCTCCACGTCGTAGTCTTTGGTGAAGCCGTATCCGCCGTGCATCTGAATGGCCCTGGCCGTGACGCGGTTGACCATTTCGGAGGCAAAGAGTTTGGCCATGGAAGCCTGCGCGGTGAACTTTTCCCCGCGGTCTTTCATGGCGGCTGCCGAGAGCATCAGCTGCGTGGCAGCCTCGATTTCGGTGGCCATGTCGGCGATGATCCAGCGCAGTCCCTGGAATTTCGATATCTTCTGCCCGAACTGTTCCCTTTTCTTGGCGTATTTGACGGCGGCGTCGAAGGCCGCCCGGGCCACGCCCACGGACTGGGCGGCGATACCGATGCGGCCGCCGTCCAGCGCCGTCATGGCGATCTTGAATCCGTCGCCTTCGTTGCCCAGCAGGTTCGCCGCCGGTACCCGGCAGTTTTCGAAAATCAGGTCGGTGGTGTCCGAAGCCCGCAGGCCCATTTTGTCTTCTTCGTGACCCACGATGAAGCCCGGAGTTCCCTTTTCCACGATAAAAGCGCTGATGCCTTTGTGTCGCAGGCTTTCGTCGGTTTTGGCGGTCACGATCGTCAGGCCGCTGTTTTTGCCGGTGGTCGTAAAGCGTTTGGTCCCGTTTAAAATGTAATGGCCGCCGTCGCGCACCGCGGCGGTGACCTGCCGTACGGGGTCGGAGCCGGCATCGGGTTCGGTAAGGCCGAAGGAGCCGATGATTTCACCGGAGGCCATGCGCGGCAGGAAGCGTTGCTTCTGCTCTTCGCTGCCGAAGCGCAGGATACTCTCGCACACGATGGAATTGTGGACGGACATGACCACGGCCGTCGCGGCGCAGCCGTAGGCAATTTCGGAAAGGGCCAGCACGTAGCTGATGGTGTCGGCACCCTCGCCGCCGTACTTGTCCGGAATCATCATGCCGAGCAGCCCGAGTTCCCCCATCTGCTTCAGGATGTCACCGGGGAACTCTTTGGTGCGGTCACGCTCCCTGGCGCCGGGGGCCACGACTTTATGGGAGAATTCCCTGACCATGGCCTGGATCATCAGTTGTTCATCGGTCAGTTTGAAAAGCATAGGTGTCCCTTTCTAACACGTGGGTGCCGGTTACGGCCCGTAGATGACGACGATCAGCTCGGCCTGCGTGTCACCGACGTTTTGCATGTGATGCGAAATTCCCGAGTTGAAGTGCAGCGAATCCCCCTGCCGCAGTTTGTTGACATGCTCGCCCACCGTTATTTCGATATCGCCCTGCAATACATAGACGAACTCTTCACCCTCGTGGTGGTAGCCGACACCCTTGTGCGCCTGCTGCGGGTCGACGCTGACTTTAAAGGCTTTCAGGTGCTTGTTCTCGGCCCCGGGCGTCAGGGTTGTGTAGGCGTAGTTGTCGGTCCGCTTGGTGTACTCCTGCACGCGGCTGCTCAGACTGGTCTCCTGTTCCCGTAAAAAATAGCTGGAGTCCAGCTTGAGCGCCCGCGAGATCTGGAGCAGCGTGCCGACGGCCGGTGTTTCCGTGCCGGCCTCGATTTTTTTCAGATAGCTTTCCGAAAAACCCGTGTCGTTGGCCAGGTTGTCCAGGGACACCTTCTTCTCGGTACGGGCTTTCTTGATCTTTTTCCCGATGGGAACGATGGTCTCCTTTTTTTTCCTTGGCATGTGCGCCTCCCCTTGATGGTTGCATCCGGTCGGCCGCGTGTTACGGTGGAGGCGGCCGCCACTGTTGGGCCGCTTTTCCGCCCGGCCGTCGTTTAATAGCTATAAAACCCACGGCCGGTTTTGCGCCCCAGCCAGCCGGCTTCGACATACTTGCGCAGCAGGGGGCAGGGGCGGTACTTGGAATCGCTGAAGCCGGCGTACAGCGTTTCCATGATGGCCAGGCAGGTGTCCAGGCCGATGAGGTCGGCCAGCGCCAGCGGTCCCATGGGGTGGTTGGCTCCCAGTTTCATGACGGTGTCGATGTCTTCCAGCGAGCCGACGCCGTGGTAGAGGCAGTACACGGCCTCGTTGATCATCGGCATCAGGATGCGGTTGATGATAAAGCCCGGATAGTCCTTGGCTTCGGCCGGCGTTTTGCCGAATTTCTGCGCCAGATCCCAGGTCGTCTGAAAGGTTTCGTCCGAGGTGGCCAGGCCGCGGATGATTTCCACCAGCTTCATCACCGGCACGGGATTCATGAAGTGCATGCCAATTACTTTTCCCGGCCGCTTGGTCTGCGCCGCGATGCGTCCGATGGGAATCGAAGAGGTGTTGCTGGCCAGGATGACTTCCGGCCGGCAGATCTGGTCCAGATCCCGGAAGATCTGGAACTTGATGTTTTCGTTTTCGGTCGCCGCTTCCACCACCATGTCGGCGGCGGCCATGTCGTTGAGCGTGGTGCTGGGTTGGATGCGGGCCAGGATGGCCTCCTTTTCGGCGGCCTCCATTTTCCCCTTGTCGACGCCGCGGGAAAGGTTCTTGCCGATGACGGCCAGACCTTTCTGCACAAAGGCGTCCTGGATGTCGTTCATGATTACGGTAAGTCCGCTGGCAGCCGCCACCTGGGCGATGCCGTTTCCCATTTGGCCGGCGCCGATGACACCGAAGGTATTGATCTGCATTTTGCTCTCCTTTCGCAATTTCGTTTTGTGTACGGGTTGAAGGCTAAAGGCTATCTCCGGACCACCAGGGCCACGGCTTCGCCGCCGCCCAGGCACAGCGACGTCAGGCCGGTTTTTTTGTCCCGGCGGAGCATTTCATGCAGCAGGGTAACCAGCAGGCGGCAGCCGCTGGCCCCGATGGGGTGGCCCAGGGCGACACTGCCGCCGTTGACGTTGACTTTCGCTGTGTCCAGGCCCAGTTCGCGCAAGACGGCCACGGTGGATCCGGAAAAGGCTTCGTTGATTTCGAAGAGATCCACATCGTCTATCTTGATACCTTCTTTTTTCAAGCACTTGGGAATTGCCCAGATGGGCGCCACCAGTACGTAGCGCATGTCGATGCCGTAAGCCGCCTGGGCGCCGATGGTGGCCATGACCGGGCAGCCCAGGGCTTCGGCACGCGAACGCGACATGACCACCACGGCGGCGGCGCCGTCGCTGATGATCGATGCGTTGCCGGCGGTCGTCAGACCGTCTTTTTTAAAGGCCGGCCGCATGCCAGAGAGCTTTTCGAAACTGGTTGCACGCGGACATTCATCGGTGTCGACCGTCATCGTGGTTCCTTTGCGGCCCTTTACTTCGACCGGCACGATTTCATCTTTAAAGCGGCCGCTTTGCACGGCGGCAAGGGCCCTTTCATAGCTGGCAGCGGCGTAGCGGTCCTGGTCCTGGCGGCTGACGCCGTATTTTGCGGAGCACAGTTCGTTGGAGATGCCCATGTGGAAATCGTTGACGATGTCCCACAGCCCGTCGTGCACCATGTGGTCCTGCAGCGTCCCCGGCCCCATGCGGTAGCCGAAACGCGCTTTTTCCAGGTAATAAGGCGCCATGCTCATGTTTTCCATGCCGCCGGCCACCACGGTTTCGGCATCCCCCAGCTGCACCGCCTGGGCGGCCAGCATGACGGCCTTCAGTGCCGAACCGCAGACCTTGTTGACCGTCAGGCATTCGGCCTCCCAGGGCAGGCCCGCCAGCACGGCCGCCTGTTTGGCCGGGTTCTGGCCGTAACCGCAGGGCAGCACCTGCCCCATAATGACTTCATTGACGTCTGTTTTCTGGATGCCCGCCCGCCGGACCGCCTCGGCGATCACCGTGGCCCCGAGCTGCGTGGCGCCGGTTGTGCCCAGCGCACCGTTGAAACTGCCCAGCGGTGTGCGCACCGCACTGACAATAACCGCTTCTTGCATGATTTTCTCCTTATTCGTTGATGCCTCGGCTATCTATCGCTGTTTTTCTACATGCCCCGCCGGTACTGCCCGCCGACATCGTAGAGGGCGCGCGTAATCTGGCCCAGGCTGCAGACCTTGACGGTTTCCATCAGTTCGGCGAAGATGTTTTCGCCGGACAGGGCGACCTGCTGCAGACGTTTTAAGGCCTGGGGCGCGGCTTCGGCGTGGCGTTTCTGGAAATCAGCCAGGCGCTTTAACTGGGACTCTTTTTCCTCCTCGGTGGCTCGTGCCAGTTCGATCTCCTCGGACAGTTCACTGTCGTCGGCATCCGGGTCGCGGAAGGTGTTGACGCCGATCAATGGCAGCCGGCCGTTGGCCTTGAGGGTTTCATAGTAGATGGACTCTTCCTGGATCTTGCTGCGCTGGTACCCGGTTTCCATGGCGCCCAGCACACCGCCGCGGGCGGTGATGCGGTCGAACTCCATCAGCACGGCCTCTTCCACCAGGCGGGTCAGCTCTTCCACGATAAAGCTGCCCTGATAGGGATTTTCATTCTTGGTCAGCCCCCATTCGCGGTTGATGATCATCTGGATGGCCAGCGCCCGGCGCACCGATTCGTTGCTCGGCGTGGTGATGGCCTCGTCGAAGGCGTTGGTGTGCAGGCTGTTGCAGTTGTCGTAGATGGCGCACAGGGCCTGCAGGGTGGTGCGGATGTCGTTGAACTGGATATCCTGGCTGTGCAGGGAGCGCCCAGAGGTCTGGACGTGGTACTTGAGCATCTGGGACCGGCGCGATGCACCGTACTTTTCGCGCATGGCCACGGACCAGATGCGCCGGGCCACGCGTCCGATGACCGTGTACTCGGGGTCCATACCGTTCGAGAAGAAAAACGAGAGATTGGGCGCAAAACTGTCGATGGGCATCCCGCGCGAGAGGTAGTACTCCACATAGGTAAAGCCGTTGGACAGCGTCAGGGCCAGCTGGGTGATGGGGTTTGCACCGGCTTCGGCGATGTGGTAGCCGGAGATGGAAACCGAGTAAAAGTTGCGCACGTTGTGGTCGATGAAATACTGCTGGATGTCGCCCATCATCTTTAAGGCGAATTCGATGGAGAAAATGCAGGTGTTCTGGCCCTGGTCCTCCTTGAGAATATCGGCCTGCACCGTGCCGCGTACAGTGGTCAGTGTGCGCTCGCGGATCTGGGCGTACTGCTCGTTGTCCGGATACTTGCCGTTTTCGGCCCGGAAGCGCTCCACCTGCTGGTCTACGGCGCAGTTTAAGAACATGGCCAGCATGATGGGCGCCGGCCCGTTGATGGTCATGGATACGGAAGTGTGCGGATCGCACAGGTCGAAACCGCTGTAGAGCACCTTGACGTCATCCAGCGTGCAGACGCTGACGCCGGAGGTGCCCACCTTGCCGTAGATGTCCGGGCGGCGTTCGGGGTCGTATCCGTAGAGCGTGACCGAGTCGAAAGCCGTGGACAAGCGCTTGGCCGCGGAATTTGCCGAAAGCAGCTTGAAGCGCCGGTTGGTGCGCGCCGGGTCGCCCTCGCCGGCGAACATGCGCGTGGGCGCTTCATCCACCCGTTTCAAAGGGAAAACGCCGGCGGTATAAGGGAAGTGGCCGGGGACATTTTCCTGGCGCATCCAGCGGTAGATTTCGGCCGGGTCTTCGAACTTGGGCAGCACGATCTTGGGGATTTTCTGGTGGGCCAGCGATTCGCTGTATAGCGGCACCCGGATTTCACGCCCCCTGACGCTGTAAACCAGTTCGTCGCCGGCGTAGGCGGCCTTGATCTCCTCCCACTCGTCCAGCACCTGCAGCGTCTGTGGGTCGAGCTTCCGGCGGCAACGCTCGACCTCGCGGGCCAGCCGGTCGATGAGCGCCCGGCGGTCGTCGTCTTCCCCGTCCGCCAGCATTCCGGCACTTTGCTCAAAGTGCCAGGCGTTGCGCAGGATTTCGGCCTGCGCGGCGGTTTGCCGATGGTAGGCCTTCAGGGTGTCATTGATTTCGGCCAGGTAACGGGTACGTTCCGGCGGAATGATAATGGTCTTGGAAGAGGATGTCCGGCTGCTCGGCCGGGGCAGGGTGGTGGCAAAACGCCGGCCGCTTTTATCGGCCACCAGGTCGAAAATCGCATGGTACAGGGCGTTGACCCCGTCATCGTGAAATTTCGAGGCGATCGTGCCGAAAACAGGCATTTCGTCCGGCGCAAGGTCCCAGGCTTTGCGGTTGCGCTGCACCTGCTTGCGCACGTCCCGGACCGCGTCTTCACTGCCGCGCTTTTCGAACTTGTTGACCACCATCAGGTCGGCGTAGTCGAGCATGTCGATTTTTTCGAGCTGGGATGCGGCGCCGAACTCACTGGTCATGACATAGATGGAGACATCGGCCAGGTCGACGATGCGGGAGTCCCCCTGCCCGATGCCGGCGGTTTCGGCGATGACCAGGTCGAACCCGGCGGCTTTGGTGACGTTGATGGCATCCGCCAGGGTTTCGGGGACTTCGCTCTGCGACCTGCGCGTGGCCAGCGAACGCATGTAGACCCGCGGGTTGCCGATGGCGTTCATGCGGATGCGGTCGCCCAGCAGCGCGCCGCCGGTCTTGCGGCGTGAGGGGTCGCAGCAGATCACCGCAATGCGGATGTCTTGGATGTCATGCAGCATGCGCAGGATCAGTTCGTCGGTCAGAGAGGATTTTCCGGCGCCGCCGGTGCCGGTGATGCCGACTACCGGCGTGGAATGGTCCGTGACTTTTTCTTTCAGGCGGGTTCGCAGGGCTGCCAGCCGGCCGTTGCCGGCTGCGTTTTCCACGGCGGAAATCAGGCGCGCAACCAGGTTTTTGTTCTGCGGCGAAAGATCGGCCAGGTCGAATTCGGCATCTTCGGCAACCACCGCAAAATCGACGCTCCTGACCAGGTCGTTGATCATCCCCTGCAGGCCCATTTTCGCGCCGTCCTCGGGGGAGTATATTTTGGCGACACCGTAGGCCTCCAGCTCCTTGATTTCGGCCGGCACGATCACGCCCCCGCCGCCGCCGAAAACACGGATATGGGCGGCGTCCTTTTCCTGCAGCAGGTCGATCATGTATTTGAAGAATTCCATGTGGCCGCCCTGGTAGCTCGAAACGGCGATGCCCTGGGCGTCTTCTTCAATGGCGGCATCCACGATTTCCGAAACGGAGCGGTTGTGCCCCATGTGAATCACTTCGACGCCCGTGTCCTGCAGGATCCTGCGCATGATATTGATCGCCGCGTCATGGCCGTCAAAAAGCGATGTGGCGGTGACGACCCGAATGTGATGCTTGGGCTTGTAGATTTCGCTTTCAACCCCCATACTCTTCCCCCCGTCAGTCATGGTCAGTATAAAATAAAGCGGCTTTTCCCTTTTCTCATTCAAGGCCCGATGTCGGGCGTTCGATGTTCGACGCCCTTTTGACGGTCTTTTCCGGTTTCACGCACACGGTTCTTAAGATAAAATCGGTCTGCAGCCGGATATAATCCTCGATGGCGTAATGCCGGCTGAAGAACCAGCGCCGGAAGGTCCACATGTGCCCCAGAACGGAGATGTTGTGGGCCGCCAGTTCCAGTGCGCGGTCGTCCATTTCCGGCAGATGGCCTTCGGACGACAGGCGTGCCAGCACTTCAACGAAGAGCCCGGTGATGCGCAGTTCGTTTTCCAGCACCTTTTTCTTCCACTGTTCCGGCAGGCACTGGGTTTCCTGGTAGATCAGCAGGATGAAATCACTCATGCGGTTGCAGACCAGAAAGTAGGCGCGGATGACTTCGGCCAGGGCGTTGTGGGTGCCGCCGGTGCGTTTTAAGGCTTCGGTGACGCCGCGCTCCACTTCGGCATGAATGAATTCGCAAACCAGGTAGAGGACATCTTCCTTTGAGGCGATGTATTCATAGAGTGACCCGATGGAAAAGCCGGCCGCACGGGCGATCTGGCGCGTGGTGGTTTTGTGGAACCCCTGTTTGACAAAAAGCTGCACGGCGGCATCTACAATCTGGCGCCGCCGGCGCTCGACCAACAGGCGATCCTTGATCTGCGTCGGTATGCCATCGGTTTTAAGCGGCCGAATTTTCAGGTGGTTGTCCATAGTCGGATGTTTCTCCGATCCCGGGCAGAAGAAATTGCCAAAATTGAGCGAGCGCTCATTCGGATGTGTTTAGCACAGGCATCTTTTTTTTGTCAAGCGTCTGGTTGCATATGCCACGGGTGGGGACCGGGAGGGGAGATGCAAATTGACAGGCTCGTAAAAAGTCGGTTTCGAGCGCATTGCAGGGCTTTTGGCCGAAAAGCGCTGTTAAGGGGAGCGCTAAAAAATCCCGGGCTGTTTGCGGGGCAAAGCGACCACCTTTTTGGATTTGGCGCCACGGCGCACAGCTTCCGAAAAGGCTTTTCGAAGGCGAAAAACCCGGATTTTTTACTTTTTTACGAAGTCATCCGAATGATTTCGCATCGATTCCGGAAAAATTTGTCAAGGGCCGCTGGCAGCGGGCGGCGGCGGGGGAAGCCTCCGGCGGCGGTCGGGTTTTACGAATCCCAGGGTCGTAGCGTGCACACGGGCTGGAAAGGCCGGGAAAAACTTGCGGCAGCGGTCAACGGCCCGGGAGAATTTCAGCGGTGAAAGCGGCCCTGGCGGCTGCCATGTCCATGCCGGTGCAGCGGCCCTCCAGTGCGGTTGGCGCCGTGGCGCAAGTGGCGTGACGAACGTCCAAGGTTGCCGCCGTGATTCAGGTGTTGCCTGAAAACACGGCTGCGCCGGCTGAAAAGAGGCTTGAGATGCGCCGGTGTGGACAGAAAAAAGTGGTCCTGCGGATTGCGGACAGATTCGGTATGAAAATACGGCCGGGAACCTTTGCACCCGTTTTCCGTCCCATAAATGCAGGGTCTGGGCCGGTGGTAATAGCCGTGTCTTCGGTATATGCCGGTGTATTCGTAAACAGGCTGGGCTTCGGAAGCGCTGCGCAGCAGGGCTTCGGCCGCCGCGCGCTCGCGGCGGGCCGTCTCCGCGGCCAGGCGCTGGGCTTCGAGCTCCATTCGGGCGCGTTCGTCGCGGCTTTCCCTTTCGAGGAAAGCCTTCAGAGATGCCGCATCAGCCGCTTTACGTTCCTGGTCGGCGGCAGCGTTGTAGGAGATCTCGTTTGACCGGGACACCTGTGCAGCATCCGCCGGCGGGTTGGTGTTGGCATAATGAGTGACGCCTTCGGTGTCAACCCAGTGGTAAATATCGGCCTTCAGCGGCGCCGCCCACATCAGCAGCGCTGCCATGATGGTCAGGGCAACTTTTGATTGCATGGTGCACCGCCCTTCGGTCCACAGGTTTGCGGACTTTTTCGCAAAAATAGCTTCTGATTTTAATATGTATGATTAATGGCAGGTCTGTCAAGTGCGGCGGGATGGAAAACAGGGGCCGGAGCTTAGGGCGGCGCCATGCGAAGGGGAAAAAAAGATTGACTTCGCGGCATGTTGGAGATAGATAAAAGATTTGATTGAGCGCTCGTTCGCAAGACGGTGAAAGTTTGAAAAGGAGGCTGTTTTGGACTTTGATCTGACAAAAGAGCAGGAAATGATCCGCCGGGAAGTCCGAAAGTTTGCTCTCAGCGAAATCGCCCCTGTGGCCGCCGATCTGGATGAAAGCGAAACCTTTTCAGCGGAGCTGACCCGCAAAATGGGGGAGATCGGCCTGTTCGGGATGGTCGTGGACGAAGCATACGACGGTCAGCAGATGGATTACCTCTCTTATATCATCGCCGTGGAGGAGGTGGCCCGCATCGACGGCTCGCAGGCGGCCACCATCGCCGCCGGCAATTCACTGGGAATCGGTCCGATATACTATTTCGGAACGGAGAAGCAGAAAAAAAAATACCTGCCGGCGCTTTGCCGCGGTGAGGGTCTCTGGGGGTTCGGGCTGACCGAGCCGACGGCCGGGTCCGATGCCGGCGGCAGCAAGACCACGGCCGTGAAAGACGGCGACCACTGGGTGATCAACGGCTCCAAGATATTCATTACCAACGCAGCCTGCGAGATGACACACGGCGTGACGGTCCAGGCCGTAACCGGAAAACGGCCCAACGGCAAGCCGGAGTATACCTGCTTTATCGTCGAAACGGGTACGCCGGGATTTAAACAGGTACCCATGCACAAAAAAATGATGTGGCGCGCTTCCAATACGGCGGAACTCTATTTCGACGATGTGCGCGTGCCCCACGAAAACATGCTCGGCCGGCCGGGGGACGGCTTTCACCAGATGCTCAAAACGCTGGATGGCGGCCGCCTGTCCATCGCTGCCATGGGGCTGGGCGGCGCCCAGGGCGCCTATGATCTGGCATTGAAATATGCCAAGCAGCGCGTTCAGTTCAATCAGCCCATATCCAAGTTTCAGGCCGTGTCTTTTAAACTGGCCGACTGCGCCATGGAGATCGAATGTGGGCGCAACCTGCTCTACAAGGCTTGCTGGCTGCGGGACCGCAAACGCCCCTTTGAAAAGCTGGCGGCCATGGCCAAGCTGTACTGCTCGGAACTTATGGGGCGTGTCGCCAATCATGCCGTGCAGATCCACGGAGGGTACGGTCTGATGAAGGAATACCAGGTAGAGCGCTTTTACAGGGACCAGAAACTGCTGGATATCGGCGAAGGCACCTCCGAAGTGCAGCGTATCGTCATATCCCGCTATATCGGCTGCTGAAACTCGATGATTTTGTAAAGAGTCTGGATTTCTCGCTTCCGAAAAGCCTTTTCGGAAGCTGCGCGTAGGCTGCGCCAAGGCCCCAAAAAGCGTCGCTTTGCCCCTCATACAGCTTTGGGGTTTTAACGCTCGCTCATGCACAGCGCTTTTTGCCGAAAGGTCTTGAAATTCATCCGAAACCGGCTTTTTACCTGAATCTTGCACAGACAATTTTGAAAACTTATAAAATTGTAATGTTATCTCATGGTTGTCTATGGATGCAGCGCGATATTTTTTAGCGTCATTGGAATGTTCGGAAACCTTCCATTTTGACTTCAAAATTGTCTGCCCTGCGGGAGCGCCGATTTTACCGCCTCTACTGTGATGCAGGGCATTTGCGTCTGTATACTACAGCTGCATGCCCTGCGCCTTGTATAGGCGGCAAACGCGACGCTTGCAAAATTCAGGTTTTAAAAACCGGTCGGATTTGAAAAAAACGGCTGGCAATCCGGCCGACGCACAAAAAGGGGGGAATATGCCATCAGACATCCTGCTGACCCAAAAAGATCAGGGCATTTGCCTGCTTACGCTCAACCGTCCGCAGGTCATGAATGCCTTTAACTTCGAATTGCTGCACGCCTTGAAGGCCGAAGTCGAAAAGCTGCGTTTCGACCGCCATGTGCGGGTGGTGATCATCACCGGGGCCGGCCAGCGGGCTTTCTGCTCCGGTGCCGACCTCAAGGAGCGTGCCACCTTGTCGCCGCAGGAAGTCAAGACATATATTTTTACCATCCGCAACCTGTTCACGGCCATCGAACAGCTGAACAAGCCGGTCATCGCCGGCATCAACGGCGTGGCCCTGGGCGGCGGCACCGAGCTGGCCCTGGCGTGCGATATCCGCCTGGCTTCGGAGAGCGCCACCATGGGGTTGACGGAAACCCGCCTGGCCATCATCCCCGGGGCCGGCGGCACCCAGCGGCTGCCGCGCCTGGTCGGGCGCGGCAAGGCCAAGGAACTCATTTTCACCGGCCGCCGGATCGGCGCCGGGGAAGCGCTGCAGATCGGGCTGGTCAACCGGGTCTGCCAACCTGACGCGCTGCTGGACGAATGCCGCCAGATGGCCGCCACCATCGCCGAGGGCGGGCCCATCGCCCTGGAACAGGCCAAGTACGCCATCAATTTCGGCAGCGAAACCGATCTGGCCACCGGCCTGGCCATCGAATCCGCCGCCTACTGGGTAACCATCCCCACCAGGGACCGTCTGGAAGGGCTGGCGGCTTTTGGTGAAAAACGCAAACCGGTTTACAAGGGTGAGTGAAGCCGCGGGGGCTTTCGCAGGTGCTGCAGCCAAAAGGGGCCTATGCGGACGAACAGTACCGCCGGAACTTGGAAAGCCTTAATGGCATGCGGCCCGCATCGGGAGAACGACTCAACAGGGAGCAAAACACAAGATGACCGAATACGATTACTGGAAAATCTTTCCGAAAATGCCGCGCAAAGTCACCATCGGTGATATCACGGTGCGCGACGGGTTCCAGCACCAGGAGAAGTTCATCTCCACGGCCGCCAAGAAGTTTTACCTGGAGGAGCTCATTTTTGCCGGCTGCCGCCACATCGAGGTGACCAACCTGGGAAACCCGTACCTGATGCCGCAGTTTTCAGACGCCGAAGAGCTGCTGGCGCATCTGCGCAGCGAACGCTTCAGAAAACGTTGCGCCAGGAAGGGGGTTCCCTACGACGAACTCTGCCTGACCGCCATCACCATCCGCGAGTCGGCAGTGGACCGCGCCATCCGGTTGCGGCAAAAGGGAATCGGCCCGGACCGGCTGCTGATGATGGTCTCCACCGAGGAGGAGCATCACTTCGCCAATTCCGGCACCACGCTTCCCGACTACTGGAGGGAGGCCGAACGCTGCATCAAAAAGTGCAATGCCGCCGGCATGGTGATGTGCGGTACGGTCAGCACCATCTGGGGCAGCCCCATCGGGGGTGCCACCGAGCTGGCAGATGCCGTTGAGTTTACCAAGCGCTGGCTGGAGATCGGCGCCCATGACGTGGAGCACGCCGATCACGACGGCAGTGCCTCGGCACCCGATGTTTACCGCTATTTCTCCATGATTCTAGACGAAATTCCGGACCCGGAACTGCACATTGCGCATTTTCACGAGACCAAGCGTGTGGCATCGGCATCCATCTTGGCGGCGCTGCAGGCCGGTATCACCCGTTTTGAGGCCACGCTGGGTGGACAGGGAGGCCAGCCGGCCAATTTCGTGGATGACTGCCCCACGCGCGGCACCGGTGAATATTACTATGAAGATCCGCGCTATGTGGGCCTGGTATGTCTGGAAGATACGCTGGTGCAGATCGACGAAATGGGGATTGCGCATGGCTGGGACGTGGACCGTGTGCTGTGGCTGGGGAAAATGATGGAAAAGACCATCGGCATGCGTTTGCGCTCCGAAGCGGTGGTCAACGGCCGTACGCTGACCGAAGGCCACATGGAATTTGCGCGGCCGGGCTTAAGGGCCCGCAAGCAGAAACTGGGAGAGGCGCCCGACCAGAAACTACCCTCGGAGTGGGCCGCCCAAGCGGTCTTGCCGCCGCGCTGCCGGCCCTAAACGCCGTCTTTTTGGTGCCGTGGATTTTGCGGTATCGGCTGTGTCGACGACCCGCCGAACGATCCGGCGGATGCGCGTGGTTTGCATTTTTTATATGCCGCTGGGCCTTGCGGGGCGGTTCCGGAAAACGCCCGGGGCCGCTTTTCCCGTCTGGGCGCTTGAAATTCTCGACGGCGGGTGGTGCTTTGCCGCCGGCCGGCCGCCTTTGGCTATGGACATTTGCCGGAATTTTTTTGGGCCTTGCCGTCGATACCCTGGCAAGAGCATGTGAGTGGTAATCCCTGCAACCGGCAACTCGAACGGAAAGGAGCCCCGAGGATGGCGGCTGACGCAAAACGTGTTGAAGACCTCGAATCTGCGGACCTGGCGCGTCTGCTGATGGACATGCTGCACCGCATCGTCATTCACCATGGCCTCTGGTTTGCCGAGGTCCGGCACCAGATGGGCGCCCCAAAGGCGCTGGAAACGCTGGACACCGTTCTGCCGAAAAGTTTAGGGGTGCAGTTGAACCGCCTGTCCCGTATCCTGGGGTTCGAAGTGCGCGACAACCTTCCCGCTGCGTGGCTGGATCGCTCGAGAGAAGATCTGCTGGCCCTGATGAAGGCCGTGGCCGCCAACTGGCTGGCCAATGACGGAATCTGGTTCCAAGCCGTTGAATTTACGGAGGGGATGAACGATGCCAAACGCTGCAACGATTCCTGTTGGGCGCATTTTTCACCCTTTGAAGCCTGGAGCATTCGAAATTTTTTAAACCTGGGAACGCGGCCGGGCCTTGAAGGCTTGAAAAAAGCGCTTAACTTCAGGTTGTACGCGAGAATCAACAGGCAGTCTTTTCACGACGAAGGCGATGACAGTTTTGTATTTCAGATGAATGCCTGCCGGGTACAGGAGGCCAGGAAACGCAAAGGGCTGGCGGATTATCCCTGCCAATCCGCCGGGACCGTGGAATATACCTACTTCGCACGGGCCATCGATGAGCGCATCCGCACCCAACGGATTGCCTGCCCGCCGGATGAGCATCCGCCGGAGTGGTATTGCGCGTGGCGTTTTTCACTGGCCGCGTCGTCCTGAGAGGCAGTTCAGATATCGGGGGAACTCTATTTAAGGAGACGGGATCATGAAAAAAATTGCAATTTTCGCTATGATGCTGACTGTACTGGCGCTGGTTGCCTGTCAGACCGATCCGGGGCGCTACAACACCCAGAAGGGGGCTGCCATCGGCGCCGGTTCCGGTGCCCTGCTGGGGCAGATCATCGGTCGCAATACGACCAGCACCCTGATCGGCGCCGGCATCGGTACGCTGGTCGGCGCCATCGCCGGCAATGCCGTCGATCAGAGCCAGCAGGCCGCGCGGGATGCCGCGCGCATGAACAAACGTGTGGTGTACTACGATAACAACGGCACAGCAGTCGAAGCCATCCCGCAGGCGCGGAATCCCCAGACCAAGTGCCGCAAGGTAACCACCCGAATCTGGGAAAAGGGCAAGATCGTGAAAGAGACCGTCGAGGAGCACTGCGAGGGGAAAAAGACCACCGACACCTATTAACCCTGCGCAGTTTGCACAAGTCCGGTTCCGGCGGGGGTGTTGAAGCTTGAAAGCCATGGTTCTGAAAAGGGTGCGCGATTTCGGGCAGCGCGACGCCCCATTGGATTTTGTCGATGTTCCGATACCCGTGCCCCAGGCACGCCAGGTCCTGATTGCCGTTACGGCCTGCGGGGTCTGCCACACCGAGCTGGACGAAATCGAAGGCCGCACCCAACCGCGCCTTCCGGTCATCCCCGGACATCAGGTGGTGGGCGAGGTGGTGCGTACCGGGGAGGCGGTGACCCGGTTTAAAAGCGGCGATCGCGTGGGAGTGGCATGGATCTTCTCGGCGTGCGGGAAATGCCGCTTTTGTCAGACCGGCCGCGAAAATCTGTGCCCCGCATTCCGGGCTACAGGACGCGATGCCGACGGCGGCTACGCCGAATATATGACGGCTTTTGAAGATTTTACCTACCGCCTGCCGGAAGTCTTTTCCGATGTTCAGGCGGCGCCGTTGCTGTGCGCCGGCGCCATCGGCTACCGCTCGCTGCGTCTGACCGGCCTTGAGGACGGCCAGTGCCTGGGTTTGACCGGCTTCGGGGCTTCGGCGCATCTGGTGCTGAAGATGGTCGCCCACCGGTTTCCGCGCAGCCGGGTGTATGTTTTTGCACGCAGTGCGCGGGAGCGTAGCTTTGCCGTGGAGATGGGCGCGGTATGGGCCGGTGACACGGCGCAAATGCCGCCGGAGCCGCTGGACAGCATCATCGATACGACACCCGCCTGGAAGCCGGTGGTCAGCGCGCTGGCGGCGCTCAAGCCCGGTGGACGGCTGGTGATCAACGCCATCCGCAAAGAGACCCGTGATGTGGACAACCTGCTGGCGCTGGACTACGCCCGCCATCTCTGGATGGAAAAGGAAATCAAAAGCGTGGCCAACGTGGCCCGCACGGACGTCAGCGAATTTTTGGATCTGGCGGCTGAAATTCCCATCCTGCCCGTGGTGCAGACATATGCCTTAAGCGATGCCAACCGGGCGCTGATGGAGTTGAAAGCGCGAAAAATCCGGGGGGCCAAGGTGTTGACCCTCGCCGCCTGAAAACCGGGGCGCCGGCCGCGAATGGGACCGGACGTGGTGTTCAAACGAAAGGCCCGCAGTTGAGACTGCGGGCCTTTTTTAGATGCAACCGGGCCTTTGGCCCGGGTTTGAGGTCGGCTAGAACAGCCCGGTGACCTTGCCGGTATCGACGTCCACGTCGACCCGCCTGAAGGCCGGGTTGGAGCTGGTGCCCGGCATGAGGCTGATGGTGCCGGCGCAGGGGCACAGGAACTTGGCGCCGGAATAAATGAGGACGTCGCGGATGGGCAGCGTCCAGCCCGTGGGCACGCCCTTTAAGGCCACATCATGGGTCAGGCTCAGGTGGGTCTTGACCATCATGGTGGCGAAATCCGCATACATGGGATCATCTTCCAGCATTTTGGCCTTGGCCTCGGCTTCAGGTGACCAGGATACGCCGTCGGCGCCGTATACCTCTCTGGCGATCAGGTCCACGCGGTCGCGCAGCTTCATCTCGATGGGGTACAGGAACTTGAACTCATTTTCCTCGTTGCAGGCATCGATGACGGCATCCGCCAGTTCAAGGGCCCCGTCGCCGCCCAGTTCCCAGTGCTTGGATTCGGCGCAGCGCGCACCGGCGGCCTCGGCGGCCTTGCGGACGACGGCCACCTCGGCATCCGTGTCGGTAAAGAAGCGGTTGATGCAGACCACCGGGTTGATGCCGGACTTGCGGATGGTGTTGATGTGATGCACCATGTTGGCGCAGCCCTTTTCCACCAGTTCCAGGTTCTCTTTGGTGTACTCGTCGGCCAGGGCGATGCCGGCCACCACCTTGGGTCCGCCGCCGTGCATCTTCAGGGCGCGGATGGTGGTCGTCAGCACGGATACGTGCGGTTTGAGGCCGCTGAAGCGGCACTTGACGTTCCAGAACTTCTCGAAGCCGATGTCGGCGCCGAACCCGCTTTCGGTGACATGGTAGTCGAACAGCTTCAGGCCGATGCGGTCGGCGATGATCGAGGACTGGCCCACGGCGATGTTGGCAAAGGGGCCCGCGTGCACCATGCAGGGGTTGTACTCGGCCGTACACATCAACGTGGGGTTGATGGTGTTGCGCATCCAGGCGGTCATGGCGTTGCCGACTTCCAGGTCGCCGGTGGTCACGGCCTTGCCGCTCTTGTCGAAGGCCACGGTGATCTTGTTGAGCCGGTCTTTCAGGTCCGCCAGATCCCGGACGACGGACAAGATGGCCATGCACTCGGAACCCACCGCGATGCCGAACCTGGACTGCATGGTAAAACCGTCGTAGCGTCCGCCCAGGCCGATAACGATGTTGCGCAGCGACTGGGCGCACAGGTCCACTACCCAGCCCATTTCCACGCGGGTGGGGTTGATGTCCAGGCGCCGCATGCCGGTCAGGCGCTGCAGCTGCTCGTCGTTGTAGTTGCGCTCGTGCTGCATGCGGGCGGTCAGCGCCACCATGGCCAGGTTGTGGGCATTGACGATATCGTTGATGTCACCGGTCAGGCCAAGGGAAAACTCGGTCATGGGGATCAACAGCGAGTTGCCGCCGCCGGCCGCGGTACCCTTGATGTTCATGGTGGGTCCGCCCGAGGGCTGGCGCAGGCAGCCGCCCACGTTGACGCCGCGTTTTCCCAGACCTTCCATCAGGCCGCAGGAGGTGGTGCTCTTGCCCTCGCCCAGCGGGGTGGGGGTAATGGCGGTCACTTCAATGTACTTCCCGTCCGGTTTGTCTTTGAGGCGGTCGATGATTTTCAGGAAATCGAGCTTGGCCAGCCTCCCCATGGGAAGCATTTCGTCTTTTTCAAGACCCAATCGTTCACGCCATTCATCCGGGGTCGGCATGTTCTTTTCAGCCGCCTCGGAAATCTGCCAGTCAGCCATCTCCACTGCATTGTAAGCCATTGATTCACTCCTCCTTTGCGCCAAAAGGGATTTAAAGAAAAAACCACGTGCTTTGGACTCAAGGCCGTCTTGCAGGCCTTTTGTGCGCATGCCTCTTTATGCGTTGCGGTCCGCATCCGGGCCGGGGCACCGGGACCGCGACGCACCAAAATCAAGATAGACCCAGTACCATGTGTCGATGAAGTTGGCAAGCAATTTTGTGCGTTTAGGTCTATTGTGGATACAATGTATCACTCGCCGGAGGTGGTACAGGCGGGGGCCGTGCAATCCTGGACGCGGGTCATGCGGTAGTAATATCCGCGGGCGCGCAGCAGGTCTTCGAAAAAGCCCGCTTCAACGATCCGTCCACGGTGCATAACGACGATGAGGTCAGCGCGGCTGGCCGTCGACAGGCGGTGGGCGACCACCAGGGCCGTACGTCCGGCGATCAGCTTGAACATCGCCCGCTGCACGCGGTTTTCAGTGCGGCTGTCGATGTAGGAGGTGGCTTCATCCAGAATGATCAGCTCGGGATTGCGCGCGAATGCCCGCGCGATGGAAATCAACTGGCGCTCGCCGCTGGAGATGGAAGCGCCCTCCCTGGACAGATGCGTATCCAGGCCCTGCGGCAGATGTTCGGCCAGCTCCCGGCACTCGGCCGCCTCCAGGATGTCCCGGATTTGGTCATCCGTCAGGCGCGGGTTTCCCTGCAGAATGTTGTCGCGCAGTGTGCCGGAGAATAAAAAGGGATCCTGGGTGACGATGGCGATTTTGGATCTCAGCATGTGCGGCGGGATCTTACGGATATCCAGGCCGTTGATGGTGATCCGGCCCGAGGTGGGGTCGTAAAAGCGCGTCACCAGATTGACCAGGGTGGTTTTCCCCGACCCGGTGGGGCCCACAAGGGCCACGGTCTGCCCCCGGCGGATGTCCAGGGAAACGTGCCTCAGAACCGGATTTGACGATTCGTAGGCAAAGGAAACATCCTCGAAGCAAATGGTGTCGATGGTTTCGATGAAGCGCGACGGCGGTTGCGCGCCGCCTGCCGCCGGCATCTGTCCGTCGGCGCCGCCGCTGTCCATGATCAGAAACAGCCTTTCCGCCGATGCCATGGCGTTTTGCAGGATATTGTACTTGTCCGCCAGGTCGCGGATCGGCCGGAAGAACATGCGCACGTAAGTCAGAAAGGCCACCAAGCTGCCCAGAGTGATTGCGCCCGCCAGGACGGCGCTGCCGCCGTAGTAGACCAGGATCGCCACCATGACCGTCCCCAGCAGTTCGATCAGCGGCAGAAAGACCCCCAGCACGTGGATCTGGCGGATGCCGGCGCGGTAGACATCGTGGTTCAGGCGTGCGAAGCGTGCAAGGTTGTTTTCCTCCTGCAAAAAGAGCTGGATCACCCTGAGGCCGCCGATGGTTTCGGCGAAACGCGTATTGATTTCCGCGATTTTGAGCCGCAGGGTGCGGAAGATTTCGCGTACCTGCCGTGAAAAGACGAAAGCCGCGTAGACCACGGCCGGCAGCACGCTGAAAGCGGCCAGGGCCAGCTTCCAGTTCAGTACCAGCAGCACGGCGGCAATACCGGCCAGCAGAAAGATGTCTTTGAAGATCATCGACATGACGGAGGTAAACAGTTCGTGCATGTTCTGCACGTCATTGGTAACCCGGGTGGTCAACCGGCCCACCGGATTGCGTGCAAAAAATGCCATGGGCAGTTCCTGGATGTGGGAAAACAGCGCCAGGCGCAAGTCGTGCATCATCATATGCCCGGCATATTCCATGATGATCTTCTGGGCAAAATTAAGCGCAAAACCGATGGCGATGAGCCCCGCAAACAGAAGGCACATGCGGGCCAGCCCGTTGTAGCGGGCGCGGTGGGGTATAGGCTCCCGGGGGGCGGGTGCCGACAATCCGGGGTGCAAGAGCAGCGGGCGGTGGCGCGTAGCGGACCGGCTGGTTTTACGGGTCGGAACGATGTAGCGGTCGATGGCGGTTTTGGTTACCAGCGGCAGCGAAAGATCGATGACGGTGATCAGCACGACCAGTGCAACGGATACCACCAGCAGCCAGCGGTAGGGCGCCAGGTAGGGCGCCAGGCGCCGCAGCAGCCGGGTGTCGTAGGCTTTGCCCAGCTGCTTTTCTTCGAAGTAGCCGTAGTCAGTGCGCATCCAGCGTGCCTTCAATCTGTTGCAGCGCGAACGTACCGGCGTAATATCCGCCGGCCTGCATGAGTTCGTGGTGGGTGCCCGATTCGATGATGCGGCCGTGGTCGAGGGTGAAAATGCGGTCGGCATGCTGCAGTGCCGTCAGGCGGTGGGACACGATGATGACGGTCCGGCGGCCGGCCAGCGAGCGGACATGATCGATAATGCGCCGGCCGGTATGCACGTCGACCTGGCTGATGGGGTCGTCCAGGAGCAGCAACGGGCGGTCCTGCAGCAGCGCCCGGGCCAGGGCGATGCGCTGCTTCTGGCCCCCGGAAAGAACGATGCCCTTTTCGCCAACCAGGGTATCGAATCCGGCCGGCAGGGCCGCGATGGTGTCGTAAATGGCCGCCTGGCGTGCCGCCGCGACAACCTGCGTTGTGTCGATGCGCGGATTTCCCAGGGTGATGTTTTCCCGGATGGAAGTGGCGAAGAGGAAAGGCTCCTGGGGAACGAAAGCGATGGCCCGGCGCAGGTCCGGCACCCGGATGCCGCGGATGTCGAGTCCGTCTATGCGGATACACCCGTCGGTGACATCGTAAATGCGCGCAATCAGGGAAAGCAGCGTGCTTTTGCCGCTGCCCGGCGGGCCGACGATGCCCAGCGTACGGCCGGCCGGCAAATCGAAGCTCAGGTCCCGCAGCACCGGCGCTGTACGTGCCCCGTCTTCGCGGCCGCCGTAAGCAAAGGCAACCTGCTCGAAACGGATTTCGCCTTCGACGGATTCCAGACAGCGGGCGTCCGGCCGGCTGGTCACCTGGGGACGGGTCTGAAAAATGACATCGATCCGGTCCAGCGAAGCCCGCCCGCGCTGAATGAGGTTGGTTACCCAGCCCATGGCCATCATGGGCCAGGTCAGCAGGCCGAGGTAGGCGATGAAGGCGACGAAATCACCGGGCGTGATGGTGCCCGCAATGGTCATGCGCCCACCCAGAAACAGGACGATGGCCAGGCTCATGTTGGTCAGCAGCACCATCATGGGCAGAAACGCGCCCACCACCCTGACCAGCTTGAGATTGGCTGCCACATAGCCTTTGGAGGCCTGTTCGACCTGTTGCGCGGCGGCCTGCTCCTGGGTGTAGGCCTTGATGATGCGGATGCCGGCAAAGCGTTCCCGGACGATTTCAGTCAATTCCGCGAAGTTGCGCTGCACGTTCTGGTAGCGGCGGTGCATCTTGCGGCTGAAAAAGCGTGTGCCGAAAACGATGAGCGGCATGGGAATCAGTACGAAGGCCGTCAGTCGGGGGCTGATATAGACCATGAAGGCGACGGCCGCCGTGCCCAGCACCAGGGCATCGTTCAAAGCGACCAGGCCCATGCCGCAGGCCATGCGGATCTGCTTGATGTCGTTGGTGGCATGGGCCATCAGGCTGCCCACCGTGGTGTGGTCGAAATAGGCGGCCGAAAGCGTCTGGATATGGGCGAAGAGGCGGTTGCGCAGCCCTTCCTCGATGCGCCGCGAAGTCCCCAGCAGGAGCCGCCGCCAGAAATAGCGGAACAGGGCGATTAGAATTGCCAGCAGCGTTATGGCCAGGGCGTATTGCAGCAGTTGGTGCGCGTTGGTGGTGGCGCCGGTGAGTCCGTCCACGGCACGTTTGATGATGCGCGGGATGAAGAGCTGCAGCACATCCACGATCATCAGCGCCAGCAGCCCCAAAAGGATGAAGGCGGCCCGCTCCCTGAAAAAGGGCCATATCAGCCGCGCGGAAGGACTGGCGGGCATCGGTTCTATGGGCGTCATAACGCAGGGCCTTCCGATGACAATGGGTTCGATGGGCGAATGCGTGTCGAAAGCCCACCATTATCATCGTTGTCCCGTCGGGTTCAACCGGAATGTGGAAACCGCCCTGTCCGCCAGGGTGTGCCGGCGGATTCTCCCCGCCCTAACCGGAGTCCGGGCTTGCGGCAGACTGCCGGCTATGGGAATGAATGCCGGCATTTCGTGCACGGTGGTGATATCCCGGTACCGTGACGATGAAGCCGCCGTCAGTCCAGGCGGCCTTTGACCAGACTGCAGATGGCATCGGCGGCCTCTTCAATGCGCAAGGTGCCGGTGTTGAGGACCAGGTCGTAGTTCAGCGGATCGCTGATATCGGCGTTGTAGTACTTGCGCACGAAGGCTTTACGGTCCGATTCCGTGCGGATCACCCGGCGTTTGGCTTCTTTCGGGGAAACGGAAAATTCGCGGGCCACATTTTCGATGCGGGTCTTTTGGGGCGCCACGATGCGGACACTGAAACGCTGTTCCGGCGGGAGCACGAAATTGGCGCCCCGGCCCACGATGACCGCCGCACCGTGCTCGCCGATGGTGCCGATGACCTTCATGAGGTGCTGCAGATATTCGTCGGGCCAGAGGTGATGGTCTTCAACCAGGGAGGCCACCCAGTCTTCCAGGATGGTCAGCCCTCTTTCATCCAGTGTTTCCACGAGCAGCCGGCTGACCCGGGCGCTTTGTGCCATCTGGTGGATCACCTCCTGGTGAAAAAGGTCGAACCCGACGGCGGCGGCCACTTTTTGGGCCACGATCCTGCCGCCGCTGCCCGGCTCCCTGGAAATCGTGATCACCGGGGGAACCGATGCTTCCGGCTTTTCTGCGGTTTTCAGCAGGCGCCAGCGATTGACCTGTTCTTCCACGATCTGGTTGATGGAGCGGGCTTTGGTTTTCATCGCTTGCCTCCCTGTGAAATGCGGTTTGGTGGAATTTTCGTATTTTATCAACAAGCTCCGGCGACTCCGTGCCGACCGTGCTTTGGCATCGCGCCGGTGTGCAGCCTTCGGCGCCATCCTGCCGACCGGTTAAATTTGAAGAACTCGTCGCAAGCTCCTCAGGCAGCTTGAAATTCTTGACGCCGGCGACCGGACGGCTTTTCTCCTCGGCTGCCGCTGCCGCTTCACCGCAACACGCCCGGCCTCTCTTGCGGCCCATTACCGGAGGTTGTTGGCAAAATACGTATTTTCCCGGTAATTTCACTTTAGTACGCCTAATCTAAACTAGTTCCGCCTGCCCCCGATGTCAATTGCTGCAGAGTGCCTCGCCGCGTTGACTTTCAACAGCCGGGTTGGTATCATAGCCGCTATGAAATCCGGAACCGTCGTGGAGTTTATCGACCGCCAGAAAATCACTTGTGCGGTCGTTGAGGAAGTTAAAGACCGGCGCGTGCGGCTGCTGACCGAAAACAACCGTGAAGTCAACCTGTCGGCCGGCCGCCTGTCGCACAAGGGGGGGCGGTGTCCGGACCTTGCCCTGGGCAGGGACAGGGCGGTGGCGGCGCTGAACGAGATTGTGCGTCGCCGCAAGGCCCTGGCCGGTGATGTGGACATACGGCAGCTCTGGGAGGTTCTCAACACCGAACAGGAATGGATCGACCTTGCCACCATGACGGAATTCTGTTTTCCCAACAACCGCAGCGCGGATCACGAAGCTGCGGTGTTCAGGGCGTTTTTCGACAACCGGCGATACTTCAAGTACAATCAGAATGGCTTTTTCCCCTATACGGCCCGGCAGGTGGAAGACAAGAGTGCGCGGGAAGAGGAAGCCGCGCGCCGCGACCGCATCATCCTGGGCGCCGCCCGCTGGCTGCAGCAGGTGCTGGCCACGAGCGCCGGCAGGACTTTCGCACAGATGACCGAAGATGAACGGCTGTATGTCGAAATACTGAAATCCTATTATATCTTCGAAGGCCAGAGCGAGCATCAGGATCTGGCCAAAAAGATCCTGAAAAAAGCCGGCGCCAAATCGCCGGATATCCTGTTCGGCCTGTTTGTGAAGCTGGGCGTTTTCTCCGAAGATGAAAATGTCGACCTCCGCCGCTACGAAATCACCGTGGATTTTCCGGCGGCGGTTGTTGAGGAAGTTGGGGCCTTGACGGGCGTACTGCCGGACGGCGTCGATTTGCTGCGGGGCCGCCGCGACCTGAGCGATCTGGCGCTTATCACCATTGACGGGCAGGGTACGCGGGATTTTGACGACGCCCTGAGTATCGAGGACCGTGGCGATCATTACCGCCTGGGGATCCATATCGCCGATGTCGGGGAAGTGATCCGGAAGGGATCCGCCATTGATGTCGAGGCCCTGCGCCGGGCGAGCTCGATTTATATGCCCGATCTGAAGATCCCCATGCTGCCGGTGCCCTTGGCCGAGGACTGCTGCAGCCTGAGAATCGGGGAACTGCGGCCGGCCATCAGCCTGCTGATCAAGCTGCCCAAACCGGTTTCCGGACGGGTTGTCGACTACGAAATCACGCCCAGCTGCGTGCGCGTGCAGCGCCAGTTGAGCTACTTTGATGCCAACCAGATGTGCACGGATGACGACGAGATCGCCGTTCTGGCCGAAATTGGTGCGGCGTTCCGCCAAAAGCGCCTGGACGATGGGGCTGTCCAGATCAGCCTGCCGGACATCAACGTGTGGTTTGATGAACAGGGGCGGCTCACCGTCAACCGTGTCAACCGCGAGAGCCCCTCCCGCATGCTGGTTGCCGAGCTGATGATCATGGCCAACTGGCTCATGGCCCGGTTTCTGGCCGAACGTGGGCTGCCGGCGATTTTCAGGTCCCAGCCGGAACCGCGCGAACGGCTGTACCGCGGCATGCAGGGGACGCTGTTTCAAAACTGGATGCAGCGGCGCCTGCTGAGCCGTTTCGTGCTCGGCCCTGCGCCTGAACGCCATTCCGGCCTGGGGCTGGATGCCTATGTCACGGCAACCTCGCCCATTCGGAAAAGCTTCGACCTGGTGACCCAGCGTCAGATCCGGGCGGCTCTCGGGCTGGAAACGCCCTATACGGCGGAAGAGATCGAGCGGTTCATTCAGGTGCTGGAGATGCCCATGGGGCAGGTCGGCAGGCTGCAGTACCGCCGCCTGCGCTACTGGCTGCTGAAGCATCTGGAGGGCAGGGCCGGCGAAAGGCTGGAGGCCATCGTGCTGTACAAGAAGCGCAGCGCGTACCAGATTCTGCTGACCGACTATATGCTGGAGTGCGCCCTGCCCATCGCGGGCGGCTGCGATCTCAAGGCCGAGGACCTGGTTCGGGTTACCGTTCAGCAGGCCAGCGCCCGCAAGGACCGCCTGGCGGTTTTTATGGCTTAGTGGTCAGATTCGGAAATACGGTGACGCACCGAAGCCGTCAAGGCGCCCCTCCGGCAAGCAGCGCAAACTTCGGCATACCGGGAACATGTCGTGGTTTGCGCAACACAGCCGGATGGGATCCATTGACGGATGCAGGCCGGCGTATTTATGAATCGGGTCACTTGGCCGTCAAGGGATTTTCGCCCGGAGGCACCGGCTGCCGGCGGATGACCCGCACGATTTTGGGCTGGTAGGCGCTTTTTGCGGCCATGCGGTTTCCGCGCACCTTTATGAAAAGGATGGCTGCCGCTAGAAATGCGAAGGCCGACAGTGCGGAAGACAGGGAGCCGCCGCGGTCGGACGGCGGTGCCAGGACCTGGCCGATGACGGCCCCGGCAATCATGCACAGAACCGGGAAAACGTAGAGCAGGAAAGTCGCTTTCATCAACGACGCGGTTTCGAAGCTGATCACCACCCGGTCGCCGGATTCGGCGCCTGCCAGATTGATGGCTTCGACATGCATTTCCTCGTTTTCGGTGTGGCAGGAAGCCTTGGCGGAACAGTGCTTGCACGCACTGCTACGCGTGGTTTTGACCCATGCCGTGTGCGGCTTGACTGCGGTGACGATGCCTTCTTCGGTGGCCATGACGGTGTCTTTCCCTCCTGCAACGGATGGTTTTTGAGAATCACCAGGAGCCGTCCAGGCCCCGCAATCCGTTCATGTAAAGCCGGCCGCTGGCCACGAAAAGGGAATAGTTGGTCACCAACAGGGGGATTTCATAGGATTTGGCCAATTCAATGATATCCTGGCCGGGACGTTTGCCGCGGACGAAAACCACGGCGCCCACGCCGGCCACGATGGCCGTCTGCAGAACGTTTTCGGTGGTCAGGCCGGTCAGCAGGACAGACCCCTGGGCCACGGCGGCCAGGATGTCCTCCATCAGATCCGCGCCGCCGCCGGCCATGATGCTCTTCTCCAGCAGATCTCCGCCGGTCAACACCTGCGCCTTTAAAGTATCCTGGATTTCTGAAAGTCTCATCTCACGGCTGACCGTTGGGTTGGTATGGATATGAAGGTCTGCCTGCCAGTGCGATACGCTGTCGAATCTTTATTATTTTCGCACAATTCCGCAGGGCTGTCAATGCGTCTGTTGCCGGAAGGTGGTGATAAGCGATTGACTCGCAACCGTGGATGTCTTAAAGTCAGGCGCCTGCGATGCAGCGTCAAGGCGATTGTGTCTCTTCAGATTAAGGACGGCCCTGTGCTCGAATTCTTGTGGATTTCCGGGCCGCAGGCCGATACCACCCAGGTTGGAGGCCGGCATGTGCGACATGCAGACAAAAGTAGACCGTGCTGCTGAATTTCTCGAGGCCCGCTTCGGTAGCGGTATCCGGCTGGGAGTGCTTAGCGGGACCGGCTTGGGAGCGGTCCCCGACACGCTGGAAGACCGCCGGACGCTGTCTTACGAAGAGATTCCGCACTTTCCGCGCACCACGGTACAAAGTCATGCCGGACGGCTGGTGGTCGGCCGCTGGCAGGGCGCAGCCGTCATGGCACTGCAGGGCAGGTTCCACCTCTACGAAGGATATTCCCCCGGCCAGGTGGCCTTCCCCGTGCGCGTCATGCAGGCATTGGGGATCGAGGTGCTGATGCTGCTGAATGCCGCCGGCGGCCTCAATGACCGGTTTCGCCCCGGAGATGTCATGCTGATCGGAGATCATATCAACCTGACGGGGCGGAACCCGCTGGTGGGCCCTGAAGGTGAACTGTGGGGTGACCGCTTTCCGGACATGGCCTTTGCCTACGACCGCGAACTTCGTGCGCTGGCCCGACGCCGGGCCGCCGGGCTGGGGATCACGCTGCAGGAGGGGGTCTACGCCGGGCTGCTGGGGCCTTCCCTGGAAACCCCTGCCGAAGTGCGCTTCCTGAAGCGCGCCGGCGCCGATGCCGTTGGATTTTCCACGGTCCAGGAGACCATCGCAGCCGTCCAGGCCGGTATGCGTGTCGTGGGGCTGTCGGCCATTACCAATGTTCATGATCCGGACCATCCGGCCGCGGCTAAGGTGGGCGCCATCATCGAAACCGCCGACCGTACGGCACCGCAGATGGCGTTGCTTTGCGAAAAACTTGCAGGAGCGCTGCATGGCACCTGAAAAAAACTGTGATCTGCTTTTGCAAAACGGCTGCGTGCTGCCCATGGACGGCGACAGGCTTTTGATTCCCAATGGCTACGTGGCCGTCAAAGGGGCCGAAATCGTGCGGGTCGGCAGCCTGGAGGCCGAGTCCGCGCCAGCGGCCCGGCGCACCATTGACGCCCGCGGCGGGCTGATCATGCCCGGTTTGATCAACTGCCATACGCATGCGGCCATGACCTGCCTGCGCGGACTGGCCGACGATCTGCCGCTGGACCGCTGGCTCAACGACCACATCTTTCCCGCCGAAGCCCGACTGGATGCAGACAAGGTTTACTGGGGAGCACTGCTGGCCTGCGCGGAAATGATCCAGTCCGGCACGACCTGCTTTTGCGACATGTACCTTTTCGAAGAATCCGTGGCCGAAGCCGCCCGCGATGCCGGCATGCGGGCGGTTGTCGGCGAGGTGCTTTACGATTTTCCCTCCCCCAATTACGGGGACATCGCCGATGGTTTTGCCTACACCCGCGAGATGATTGCACGCTGGCAGGGCGATGCGTTGGTATCGGTGGCCGTAGAGCCGCATTCGGCATACCTGTGCAGCCCCGATCTGCTCCAGGAAGCCTTTGAACTGGCGGCATCGTGCCAGGTCCCCATGGTGATCCATCTGGCCGAAACCAGAAGTGAAATCGAACGTATCCGCGCGAAGAGCGGCCGTACGCCGGTGGGGCTCATGGCCGACCTGCAGGTGCTGGGCGCCAACGTGGTTGCCTGTCACTGCGTGGTGCTGAGCGAAGAGGACATCGCGCAGCTCCAACACTTTGATGTCAAGGTGGCCCACAATCCGGAGAGCAATATGAAACTGGCCTCCGGCATCGCCCCCGTGCCGGCGCTGCTTTCCGCCGGTATCTGCGTGGGGCTGGGAACCGACGGCTGCGCCAGCAACAACGATCTGGACATGTTGCTGGAGATGGGTTCGGCGGCCCGGCTGCACAAGGCCGGCTGCCTGGACCCCACCGTGCTGGATGCGCAAGCCACGCTGCGCATGGCCACCATCGATGCGGCGCGGGTGCTGGGGCTGGAGGGCCGAACCGGATCGCTCACCCCCGGGAAGTATGCGGACATCATTGTGGTTGATACCGCCCAGCCTCACCTGGCCCCCATGTACCACCCGTTTTCGCACCTGGTCTATGCGGCCCGGGGAAGCGATGTGACGACCAGCGTCATCCACGGACGTGTGGTGATGCAGGACCGTGCGATAGAGACCATCGATGTGGCGACGGCCGCTCGGACGGTGGCCGCCATCGCCAGGGAGCTGCGCTGATGGCCGTCACGCTGATCCGCAACGGCATCGTGATTACGGTAAACGACGCCTTTGACGTCATCGAAGATGGCTTTGTGGCTGTGGCTGGCGGACGCATCACCGCCGTCGGTGCACACCTGCCGCCCGAGCTGGAACGTGCCGCGGCGGTGCAGGTGGATGCCGGAGGTGGGATCATCATGCCCGGTTTGGTCAATGCGCATACGCACCTGCCCATGGTGCTGTTTCGCGGACTGGCCGACGATCTGCCGCTGGACCGCTGGCTCAATGAATTCATCTTTCCCGCCGAACAGAAATTCCTGTCGCCGTCCTGCGTGCGGGCGGCCACCCGGCTGGCCTGTGCCGAAATGCTTTTGTCCGGAACCACCACCTGCTGTGACGGCTATTTTTTCGAAGACCAGGTGGCCGAGGTGCTGCGCGACTGCGGCCTGCGCGCGGTAGCCGCCCAGGGCGTGATCGATTTCCCGGCGCCGGGGGTTCCCGATGCGGCGCAGAATGTCGGCCATGCGGTTGAATTCGTCGAAAAGTGGCGCGCGCGCTGTGCAACCGTCCGGCCTTCGATTTTCTGCCATTCCGCCTACACCTGCTCGGCACGCACCCTCACGGCCGCCAAGCAGGCGGCCCGCCGCCTGGGTGTGTTGTTCCAGATCCACGTGGCGGAAACAGCGGCCGAAGTCGCGCAGATCCGGCAGCAGCAGGGCGGCCTTTCGCCCGTGGCCTATCTCGACCGTCTGGAACTGCTGGATGCCGACACCCTGCTGGTGCACGGCGTCTGGATGGCAGCGGCGGACATGCAGACCGTCGCCCGGCGCCGCGCCGCCGTGGTACACTGCCCGCATAGCAACATGAAGCTGGCATCGGGCATCGCCCCGCTGCCGGCCATGCTGGAGGCCGGACTGAAGGTCGGTTTGGGGACCGACGGCTGCGCCAGCAACAACACGCTGGACCTGTTTTCGGAGATGGACACCACGGCCAAGGTGCACAAGGTCAAATCGCTGGACCCCACGGCCATGGACGCCGCCGGCGTCTTGAAGCTGGCCACCATCGGCGGCGCCCGCTGCCTGGGGCTCGGTGACGAGACCGGGTCGCTGGAGGTGGGCAAGGCCGCCGATCTCGTGGTCGTCGATACGCGCCGGCCGCACATGGTCCCGCTGTACGATGCGGTCTCACAAGTCGTCTATGCGGCCAAGGCCTCGGACGTAAGGTACGTCATGGTGGCCGGCGAGTTCCGGGTCCGGGACGGCCGCTTGACAGACATGGATCTTGATTGCGTGCTGCAGGACGTCGTACCCTTCGCCCGTTCGGTGGCCGGTGAGTTGGGAGGCGCTGCAGCCGTGTGCGCTCCGCAGCAGGCCGGAAAGGCCGTTTTCAGAAGCGGTAGGTAAAGGTCAGCAGGCCGCCGTGCTGCCGCGGCAGGGCGGACAGATTGATCTTCAGCCGGTCTTTCAAACGGTCGACGAACCGGTGCTTCTGGCGTCGGTTGTACTTGTGGGCGCTGGAAACCGACCCGTAGATGCTGCCGCTGTAAAATCCCAGCTCCACGGCGGCCAGCAGACCCCCCAGAGCCGGATTCCCGTTGTCGATGGCTTCGGCGGTGGCCAGGATCATGGCACCGTTGATCACCAGTGCGATGAGGGCGTCGTGATAGCGCCGGCAGTAAACGTATCCCGCCCCCGGCACCACGGCCAGCAGGCCGGCTGTGCGCGGGCTTCTGGAATCGATGGTCCGGCTTTCATCCAGTGCCGCGAGGAGATCGCCGATCCGGTAGCGTGCGCGGTGCGGCGGGCCGATACGCCCGAAGCTCTGGCGTGCCGGCTGCCAGTCGAACTGTTCCAGCTGGATCCACCCCATGCGGTAGCGGGCCTTGTCGGCGACGGCCGGATCGCCGGTTTCGGCGGCCAGACGTGAAAGGACGGACAGGGCCGCCGCCGGATTTTTCAGCTGCAGGTGGCAGCGGCTGATCATGAAAAGGGCGCGTACGCCCAGCGGGGCGGCCGGATCTGTGCGGGCCACCCGGTAAAATGACCGTATGGCCGCCTGCCAGTGCCGCCCTTCGAATTGCGCCCTGGCCTGGTTAAAGCGCGCCGTCAGCACACGCCGGTCGTGGGGGAAAAAGTGGATGAAACGCTCGTACTCGGCGGCGGCCTGGTCGTATTTTTTCTGTGCCAAGAGCGTCTCGGCAAATGCAAACTGCATGTCGCTGTCGATGACCAGGATGGCGTGGCCGTCCGATGCGGCCCGGCAGGGCCGCCCAAATCCCCCCACAACCAGCAGCAAGGCGAGCGTAAAAACCACCGGGGGCATGGGCCGTCTCATAGGCGGGTCACCCGCATGATCTCCTCGATGGTGGAAACGCCCTGCAGCACCTTGGCAATGCCGTCCTGGCGCAGGGTGACCATGCCCAGCCGCAGGGCTTCGTTCTTGATCTGGTTGGAATCGTAGGTTTCCAGAATCAAGTTTTTCAGGGAGTCGTCCAGCACCATGATTTCGAAAATGGCGATCCGGCCGCGGTATCCCGTGTGAAAGCATTCCGGGCAGCCCTTGGCCTGGTAGAGGGTCGCCCCGTTCAGCATGTCGGGGGACATGCCGACGCTCTTAAGTGCCGCCGGACTGGGATCGAAGGGCTGCTTGCAGTGATCGCAAAGCTTGCGTACCAGGCGCTGGGCGGCGACGGCCATTACCGATGAGGAGATCAGGAAAGGTTCGACGCCGATGTCGACCAGGCGCGTGATGGCGGACGCCGAATCGTTGGTGTGCAACGTTGAAAAGACCAGGTGCCCAGTCAGCGCGGACTGCACGGCAATTTCCGCGGTTTCACGGTCCCGGATTTCGCCGATCAGGATCACGTCGGGGTCCTGGCGTACGATGGAGCGCAGGCCCTTGGCAAAGGTCAGCTCGATCTTGGGGTTGACCTGGATTTGGCTGATTCCCTTGATCTGGTATTCGATGGGATCTTCCACGGTGATGATGTTGATGTCGGGCTTGTTGATGGAGGACAGGATCGCATACAGCGTCGTGGTCTTGCCGCTGCCAGTGGGTCCCGTCACCAGGAAAATGCCGTTGGGCGACTTGATGAGCCTTTCCAGCAGCCGCTGTTTTTCCGCGGGTAGGCCGAGGTCGGTCAGTTCGAGAATGGAGCCGGACTTGTTGAGCAGCCGCAGCACCACCCGTTCACCGAAGGAAGTGGGCACGGTGGATACGCGGATGTCGATTTCCTGGTCCCCGATTTTGACGTTGATGCGGCCGTCCTGGGGCAGGCGTTTTTCGGCGATGTTCAGCTTGGCCATCACCTTGATGCGCGAGGTCAACGCCGGCTGGATCCACTTGGGCGGCGACAGCAGGTCGTACAGGATGCCGTCCACGCGGTAGCGCACCTTGAAACTGTCCTGGTAGGGCTCGATGTGTATGTCGCTGGCGCGGGCCTTGACGGACTGCGAGATGATGTGGTTGACGAGTTTGATGATGGGCGCATCGCTGGTATCGTCCAGCAGGTCGGCGGACTCCTCGATTTCATCCAGAATATCGCTGCCGTCTTCCTCCATGTCCTGCACCAGTTGTTCAGCCGAATCGCGGTTCAGGTCGTAAGCCAGGTTGATGGCATACGAAATGGCGCTTTTGCTGGAAAGGACCACCTCGTAACGCTCCTGTTCGAGGAGCCGCCCGAGGTCGTCGATCATCTGGAAATCGGCCGGGTCGTTGACCGCGATGGTCGCGGCCCGTGCCCCGCCATGCTGTTTCAGCAGCGGCACCATGGTGTGTTTTTTAAGGAACTGGATCGGAACTTTCTGGGTAAAATCGGCACTGAGGTTTTCGATGGGCAGGTTCTGCCGGATGGGCAGATCGTAGCGGATGCTGCGCGCTTCCAGGAGCTGCGTTTCGGTGATGACCTTGCGCCGCAGCAGAATATGATCCAAGCGGCCGCCCTTTTCAGCCTGGATTTTCAAGGCGTCGTCCAGCGCGTCTGCGGGCAGCTTGAAGCGTTCTTGAAGGATTTGTGACAACGGCGTGATCATGGATTTATCGGGAAGCCTGCGGCATGCGTGCGGGTTTCAGGGTTTTCCGGCATCCTTTCCGGCGGGTTTTTGCGGCTGGGGGTAGAGCCTGATATGCCCCGACTTGATGCGGTCGATATCTTCTTTTTTTTCACGGTAGACCTGCATGGCCTCCTTGGGGTTGTTGATCACGTGCGGAGTCATGAAAATGTACAGGTTCTGCCTGCTGCCGCCCCTGGATTGCGATCGGAACAGCCAGCCCAGGCCCGGCACTTCCCCCAGGCATGGGACCTTGTAGTCAATGGTCGTGCCGGTATTTTCAATCAAGCCCCCCAGCACCACGCTGCCGCCGTTTTTGACGATCACGGTCGTATCGATGGTGCGTTTTAAAGTGGTGGGGCGGAAATCCGTGGTCGACTCCAGGGCCGTAACTTCCAGCGAGATGTTGAGGCGCACCATGTTGCCCTTGCTGATGATCGGCGTGACCTTCAGGGTCTTGCCGACGTCACGGTATTCAAAGGAGCTGAAGGTTTCGTTGTTGGTCGTGGTGGATTTGGTCTGGAAGGGGATGTTCTTGCCCACCGTGATGCTGGCTTCCTGGTTGTCGGTGGTCAGGATCTGGGGTGTCGAAAGAATGTTGACATCGCGGTCCTTCTGGTAGGCCTGCACGATGGCGGCGATATTGGGAAATACGATGTCGCCGATCTTCAGGGCCTGGCCGAAAACGCCCATGGAAAAGCCCGGCGGCAGCGGCACCGTCGCAGCCTGCGATCCGGAGGTGATGCCCTGGAAGCCGGGGTCGCCGCCGATGGCACCGCCGGCAAAGCCGCTGCCGGCCACGGCCTTGCGGCCGGCCACGTTCACGGTGTCGCCTACGATCCACTCCGTGCCCAGACGAAAGTCCTTGTCCACGTTGACCTCCATGATCAACGCTTCAATGTAGACCATGGCCCGCGGAATGTCCAGCTTGCGGATAATGTCCTCCAAAACGAGGTAGTCTTCCTTCTTGGCCGTGATGATGAGGCTGTTGGTGGCCTTGTCGGCGATGATCTTCACATCTCCGGATACGGCGGCCGGGCGTTTTCCCTTGGTGCGGCCGGCCTTTTTCTTGGGCACGTCCTGCAGCACCTTGGCCAGATCTTCGGCGGATGCATTTTCCAGGTAATAGACCCGGATGCGTTCGTTACCCTGGGGAGCTTCTTTATCGAGCAGCGCGACCAGGCTCTTGATCTTGGCGGTTTGCACCTCGCTGGCCAGCAGGATAATGCTGCCGGTGCGTTCGTCGGGCACGAAACGGGCCGCTTCGGCCGGCTCGCCGCGTTTGGGTTTGGTCCGCCGGCGAAAAATCGATTCCAGGATTTTAACCAGATCGCCGGGATCCGCGTATTTGAGGGGCAAAACGGTCAGTTCACGCCCGATGCCGGGAGTGTCGATGGTTTTGAGAATCTTCAGAAGCCGGGAGATGTTGGAGGAGACGTCGGTTACAATCAGCGTATTGGTGGGTGGATAGGCCAGCACGACGCTGCTTTTGGAGACCAGCGGCGTGAAAAGCCGGCGGATTTCGGAAGGATCGGCGTATTTGAGCTGGATAAGCTGGGTGACGACCTTATCTTCCGGGAGGCCGCTCTCCTCTCTGAGGCGCGTTTCGATGTCCTTGGTGCGTGCCTCGGGCGCCGGAACGATTTTGATGACCTTGCCGGCTTTTACCGTTGTGTAGCCGTGCACTTCCAGTACAGACTCGAAAACCCGGTAGGCCTCGGCGACCGATATTTTGGACGGTGAGATGACAGTCACCTTGCCGCGGACGCGGCGGTCGATGATGAAGTTCCGGCCGGTGAGTTCGCTGATGAACTTGATAAAGACACCGATATCCACATCGTTGAAATCGATGGTGACGAAACGCGATGCGCCGGCGTTGCTGTCTTTGGCGGCATTTGCCGGCATGCTCAGGCCGTGCAGCTCGAAGATGCACAGCAAAAGCATCAGCAGCACGAACCGGGTTCCTGCAAGCCGCACAGCATGATGTCTGGGTGTCATTTCACCTGCCGAGTCTTTTGAATTCAAACAACGAAGCATACCATTATTCGACCTGATAATCGATGGTTTTTTCACGATTGCCGCGCTTGACCTGAAGCTTGACGCTGCCTCCCGATTTGAGGCTTTGGTAAAACTTCAGCGCATCGTCCACCGACTGGATGCGCTCGCCGTCGACCCCCACCAGCACGTCGCCGCTGCGCAGGCCCATGCGGCTGAAAATCGAGCCGCTGCGGATACCGGTCAGCCGCAGCCCGTCGGCGCGGCCATTGGTGAAGTGCGGTCGGATGCGGACCTGGCGCATCAGCTGGTTGACGTTTTTAACGGCATTTTCGATTTCCCGCCGCTGTACACGCACGTGCTGTTCGCCCGTACCGGCGGTTGCCGGTGCGCGTACCGCGGTTTTAAGCGGCCGGCGGGACGCCCGGCTGAACTTTTCCATTTCCAGAACTTCATCCTTGCCGCCGACTTCCAGGATCACTTTTTCGCGCAGGATCATCTTGAGGGTGGCATTCTCGATTCGGTCGTTGACCCGCAAAAGGCGCTGGCGCTTCTTTTTGATGTCCTCAATGACGGCGTATGCGCTGTCGCCCGGTGCGGCCACCGTGCCCCAGAGCCTCAGGTCCAGGCGCGTCTGTGCCAGCGAGTCAATGTCGACGGTTTGCGGCGTCTGCTTCGCCTTGGCGGAAACGTCGACCTGAAAAAGGTTGCGCGCCAAAATGGCGCCTGTGTCGAGGGATGTCTTAGCGGGTTTTGCTTCTTTCAGGTTGTCGGATGATACCTTTTGCGGCCGTGGCGCCGCAAAACGGTCCAGGGATGCGGTTGTGATCTGGTAAAAAATCTTTACGGCGGAAAAGGCGATGCCGGCCAGCAATACCAGGTTTATGAGGATAAAAAGGCGTTTCATGGGGTTTCGTTGCGCTGCATCGTGCGCGTCACCGCAGATTCAGCGAGGGTTTTGCAATGGTCCCGCCCAGCTTCAGCGTGAACTTGGCATTGGGTGCGGTCTTTGCCGCGAGCCACCTGGTGGTGGGGCTGTTTTTCAGGGCCGCCAGCAGCTCGGCCTGCGGCCGAATGACGGTTTCCATGTTCAGGCGGCTGTCGCCCGGCGGCTGCCTGAGCAGGATGCGCCCCGCCAGCGAACCGTCGGCCTGCCTTCCGCTGAAGGTGCATTGGCTGAATCGCAAGTTGTCCTGGCGAAGTGTAAACTTTCCGCTCATGGACCGCAAGAGAACATTTTTCAGGCCCATGAAAGGGTTGACCAGCGCGATGCGCACATCCGACAGGGAAAAACTGCCGTCGGCCCTTGAAAAGCCCTTGTCCCGGCGGTATTGAAAAGCGCTGCTGAGCACCCCTGCGGCGCTGCGCCCGCCGAATGCCTTCAGCGCCGGTATCTTCTGCAGTTTGATCTTTTCGAGATGGATCTCGGCCGCCAGTTGCGGGGGCGGGTGCTTGACATATACCCGTATGTGGCCGCCCATAGCCGCTGCTGCGAAGTCAAAACGCTTCTGGGGGCCCAACAGCGAGAGCAGGCGCGGCGAAAGCGTTCCCTGCGGAGCTGCCAAGAGTTTTCGGCCGTGCAGGTAAAGCGCGATATCGCTCATCGACAGGTGCCACGGCAGGGCGGGCTGCAGCCGTGCGATGGTCAGCCTGTATGCCGGGTTTGCCTCCTGCACCTGCCGCTGGATATAGCCTTTTACACTTTGCGCCGGAAACAGGACGTACAGGAAAAAGACGCACAGGGCCGCAAAATAGAGCGTGTAGAGCAACGGTTTTGTGAATCGGCCGGATATCATAAGATGTAAGTTTCAATCAGCATAACAGCGTCCAGGCGTTTTTGTGCCTTGCCCTTGCGGATCAAGGCCAGGCGTTTGACAAAAACGCTCTGCTTCGCCGTTTCCACGAGTTTGAGGTAAGAAACCAGCTGGTTCAAGGTGACGGCCTTCAGCTTCATCTCCACGCGCGAAGTCTTAAACGGCACGTCCTTGAATTTTTTGATGGCCGGTTTCATGTAACTGATATTCTGCTTGACGCCGGCCCGGCCGGCCAGATTATCCAGAAAGGAGAACAGGGTAAATCCCTTGCGGCGGTGACTCAGGTACGAACGGGCCGCTTCGCCGCGCGCCCGCGCCTGAACGTATTTCAACCGCAGTGCGAGCATGTCGGCCAGTGTCTTTTGTTTGGATGCGATTTGCGTTTCGAGCAGTCTCTGGGACCGGATCAGGGGGCCCACCAGCAGCAGAACCGCCGCCAACAGGGCAACGGCCCCTGCTGCTGCAATCACCAGACGTTTCTCGCGCCGCCCTAGTTGCATGGCGTGTGTCAATCCTTTCGTTCGTTGCGTTACGACTTTTGTGGAAACTGCAGCCTCAGCTTGAAACGCACGTGTTTGCCGCTTTTGTCCAGGTTGGCCGAAGTGATGTCCACTTTTTCAAAGGTATTGGACTGGATCAGACGGTTCTTAATTTCATCCACTGTGTTGAAGGTGTCCGTTACCGCCGAAATCTGGACAGCCTGGCTGGAGATGACCAGGCGCGAAAAGGTGACATCGATGCGTGCCGGGATACGCCGGCTGATGTCGTTTAAAATTTCAAGGGCGCGGACCGGATTGCCGGTGGAAAGCAGGGGGCCGCGGTCGATATCCCGCAGCTTGACACGCATCTGCTGCAGCGGGTCGACGATGCGTCTGACATCCGGGAAGGTCGCTTTGAAGATCGTGGTTATCTGCCGGTCCAGATGGTCCAGGCGCTGCCTGAGCACGCGGGTTTTCACCACCGCCTGGGTTGCGAGCAGGATCAGCAGGATGGCCGCCAGCGCAGCGGTAACCGTCAGCGGTTTCCGGTTCTGTTGCCAGAATCGGCTCTGGGCGGCCCCGCGCGGGCGGAAATTCAAAAGCTCGCGCTTTCCCATGCCGGCACCTGCCATGGCCAGGGCCAGGGCCTTGTCCATCTGGTAGGACACCCACCCGTCAACGGGCTTTCCCGCAAACCGTGCGGCAGACCGCTTCAAAAGGTCGGCGCGGCTGACCGGCACGTCGAGCCTTTCAGCCAGTTCGGCTTCCAGGTTCAGGTCGTATAGTCCGCTGCCGGTCAGCAATACCTGCCGGGGTGTAAAATCGGTGGCGGATCGGTCCTCGAAGGCGGCTACCGTGCGGCGCACGGCGGCCGCGATGGTCTTGCCGGCCGGCAAATCACCGTGGCTTAAGGGAAAAGCCCGTATGAGGCGTAAATTTCCTCCGGCGGTGATAAAAAGCGTGCCGGTTTGCGGGCTGATGTCCAGCAGCAGCCAGTCCTGCGGCATGCCTTCGACGGCGGCCAACTGCACGGCCAGGGCGCAACCGGCCGGTGAAACCGATGCCGGATCCAGGGCATGTTCGGCCAAAAGTCCCGTAAAGCCCTGTAGTTCGGAGCGCACCACGGCGGCGGCCAGGATGTTGGCATCGCCGTCGGCGGGCAGGTGCAGGTGGCTCAATGCCATTTCCTGCATGGCAAAGGGTAACAGCAGCTCCAGTTCGAATGGCAGCACCTGGCGGATTTTGCGCCTGTTTTTAAAGGGCAGTTTCAGGTTGCGGTAGGATATGCGTTCAGGAGGAAAAGCGGCCATGCAGCTGGCCTTGTCCACATCCATGTGCGCCGTGATCTTCGGCAGTATTTCCGCCAGGGCATCGTGAAAATCTTTGTTTTCCGGCAGCTTCAGGAACATGCAGCTGTCTACGGCAGCATCCCGCAACCCGGCTTTCAGCAGTACTGCTGAAACCGCGTGCGTACAGATGTCGATTCCCAATATCTTGCGGCTCATGAACCTTTTGCCCCTGTGGAAGATGTGCCCGCCGTCGCGCCACGGCGGTGCCGGTGCGCCGTGCGCGCCGCGCAGGCTTTCGACGCTATTGGGTCCGGCGGCTCAGGACACGGCAGATCGTCTGGCCGCTTTTTTTATCCCGCAGGCGGCGCACGATGCTCACAGTGCTGAATTTGACGCCGTTTAATTCGGCGCTGGATTCAATTTCGAAAATATCGCTGGCCGTGGTTATCAGTTTGGAGTCGATTTTCAGATTTGCAGCGCCGGGGACGTTTTTGTACCAGTCGGGTGCGGTCAGATCGTTGACATACGCGCCGTTGGAAGTTTCACTGCGAAAGTCGAAAATAGCCTGCGCCAGGTCCTGATTCTCGGTCGGCAAAATTGCTGCCAGTACGGGTAATGCAGCGGTATTTATATTTATTTTTCCCTCAAATGTCAAGGCATTATCGTTTCCTGCGGCGCCCTGCACGGTTGTATACGCGGCGATACCCGGGGTTTTGGGGCGGCCGTGGTACAAAAGGGCTGAAACCCCCTTGACCCGCAGCAGTTCGGGCAGCCAGAAAATGGGGCCGTTGCGGCAGGCATAGGGCGTCTTCAGCGACTGGTAGTAGTCTGACTCCGCGCCGCTTAAGCCCGTTATGGCATCGTCGTCGCCGGCATCCAGCCAGTCTTTCAAGGCGTTGATAATGGCCGTTGCGTCGAAGGCCTCGTCAGGCTTCAGGCGTGTGTTCATAATGTCTATGAAGCGTTCCCAGAGCAGTTGCTGGTGGACGTTGAACTGCCGCCCATAGGGCGCATCGACCAGCGCGTTGACCTGGATTTTCGCCAGCGCATCGCGGATCACGATGACCAGCCTGCCGCGCTCGAAGGGCATCTGGGCCACAGCCTGGGCCAGTTTTTCGGGGTTGGCCCAGTCTTCCTGCAAGGTGTCCACCTGGGAGTTTTTTTTGTCTTCGATCAGCAGGGCCATGGCCATCTGTGTACCGGATTCAGCCATCTGGACGCGTGTCGTGCGGTCGCGCAGCAGGGCGGCGGCCGTGATCTGGGCGCGCACCCGGCGGTTCATCTCCAGCACGCTGGCGATCAGCAGCGTGATGATCGCCAGCGTAACCAGCAGGGCGATGCCGCGTCGGCAGGACAGGGGGTTGGTGTATGCGTGCGGCCTGTTCATGGGCGTTCCCGGTCTCTGTATACCTGCAGCTTTACGGTGGTTTCAAACTTGCGTGCATCGTCACCGCTGCCCATGGCCAGTGCCAGGTGGACGGCCCGCGGCGTTGCGCGGCCGAAGTCCGGCGAATCCGAATTCCAAGCGTCGTGCACTTCACCTTCGGCATCGTACAGTTCAATGGTCAGCGCCGTGATGTGCGGACACAGCACCGGATCGGCGCTGCGCGCCTCGAAATCGTGGTAGGGAAACAGCGTGTCGGCACGTTTGAGGATCATCCGGTCGTTGTCGGCCATGACATAGTACACGATTTCGGCGATTCCGGTGCGCTGATCGCCATTTAAAGGGGTATGCGCCAGCGACGTGAACCGCAGCCTCGGAAACTCCTGCCCGCCAGCTGAAAAGGTGTCGAGCACCACGCGATAGGCCGTCGGAGGATCGTTTATGCCCGGCGGCTTGAAATAGGGAGGCTGCGGCACGTAGATTGATGCCAGGTCCGCCGTAATGCGTGCAAAGCAGCCGGCCGCGATTTCGTCATCGGCATTGGCCTGCGAGAGCTTGGCGCTGTTTGAGAAAACCGTGTTAAACGACCCGAAGATGGTGGCCATCACGATGCCGAATATCAAGATGGCCACCAGAATTTCAAGCAGCGTAAATCCCTTCTGGCAGGGTCGGCTGAAAGGAGTGCTACGAGGTTTCATGGTTGCAGGAAACGGTAGGTCCGCAGGTGGTAGACGAACTGGTTTTCGTGAAAAGCCACATCCATATCGATGCGCACAAGTTTGCTGGCGTCGTCGCTGAGAAACTCCGATTCGACCTGCTGGACGTCGACGGACCAGCGGTAATCCGGAAAATTTTCTCCGAAATCACCTTCCCGGGGGCCGGTTTCAGAAAGCGGCCGGACTTCGAGTTGGGCCAGTTTGCCGGCCGCCAGCAGCGGGGCCGTGGTGTAAAAACGCTTTTCAGCGCTCATGGCAAGCGTTTGGGACTGCATTTTGTAGACCGATACCAGTACGATGGCGATAACGGACAAGGCCACCATGATCTCCAGGAAGGTAAAGCCGGAACCGTCCGTGGTCCCGGCAGGAGCTGGCCGGGCCTTTTCAGGTGACGCTTTCACGCGTTGTCCCCCTTTCCGAATTCCGTCTCATGGGTGAAAAGGATCGCATTGGGCTGAAACGGTTCGATTTTGAGCGAAAAAATCCGTCCGTCTGCATCCGCCAGATGGATGATGACTTGGTCCGAATAGCCCTGCCGGTAGAAGGAAACGGCCACCTGGCCGCTTGTGCGCGTGTCGCCGCGGGCAAATTCCACGTCACGGATCTGTACCGCTTCCGGCGGTTTGTAACCCTTTTCGGCGGCGGCCCGGCGCTGTTCATCGTTCATTTCCGCATGGGTCGCCCACATGCGCCCGGTGTCCAAATCGATATTCAGGGCCACATCCTGCTGCAGGGAGACGGCCGTGTTCTTCAGCAGCGGTACTTCGGCCAGCAGCCAGCGGGAGACCGTGCGGATGTCGTCGGTGGCCAGAAGGCTGCGGAAGCGGGGGATGGCGACAAACAGCATCAGTGCGATGAGCGTGGTGACCACTACCAACTCGATCAGGGTAAAGCCATCCGGCTGGCTTAAACGCGGCAGCGATCGGGCCCCCGGCTGCGGGGTGGGAGCCAGGCCGTTCATGGTAACTGGCCGCCCGGGCTCGGTGTGTCTATTCAATTTCCCAGCTGTTGATGTCCTGGTTGTTGCCCTCGCCGCCGGGCACACCGTCAGCGCCGTAGGAGATAATGTCGTAATCGCCGTGGGCGCCGGGGCTCAGATAGATGAAGTCGTTTCCCCAGGGGTCCTTGGGGATTTTGCCTTTTTCAACGTAGCCGCCCTGGCGCCAGTTTTTGGGGACCGGCGGCGAATCCGGCTTTTCAACCAGGGCCTGGAGGCCCTGCTCGGTGGTCGGGTAGCTGCCGTTGTCCAGCTTGTAAAGCCGGATGGCGGTTTCCAGGCTTTCGATCTGCATTTTGGCCTTTACTTTTTTGGCCTCTTCGGGCCGGCCCATCAGCTTGGGAACGATAAAGCCGGCCAGAATACCCAGAATGACAATGACCACCATCAGCTCGATGAGGGTAAAGCCGGCATGGCCGGCGCAGATTCTTTTGCGTTTCAGGGGCATGTTTCCTCCAAAAAACAGCGGCCGGCGAAAATGCCCGCCGCGCCGGTTGTTATTTGACCAGTTGGTTCATTTCGAAAATCGGCAGGCAGATCGACAGCACGATAAAGCCGACCACCACCCCCATGACCAGGATCATCATAGGTTCCAGCAGCGATGTCATGGCCAGTACCTTGGACTCTACCTCGTTTTCGTATACGTCGGCAACCTTTTTCAGCATGCCCTCTAGGTCGCCGCTCTGCTCGCCCACCTGGATCATTTGAATCGCCAGGGGCGGGAATATTTCACGCATCTCGAGGGATTTGGACAGGGTCTGGCCGCGGCCGACTTCTACCGCGCCCTTTTCGATGGTTTCGGAAATCAGCCGGTTGGCGGTGATGTTCCTGACGATGTCCAGCGCACGGATCATGGGAACGCCGTTTTCCAGAAGCGAGCCCAGGGTGCGGGCAAAGCGCGCCACCGCGAGCTTGCAGATCAGCATCCCGGCGCCGGGCGTTTTCAGGGCCAGACGGTCGAAAAAGTAGGCGCCCCTGCGGGTGCGCTTGATGCGCCGTAAAAGCGCCAGCATCGCCAAAAGGAGCACCAGCAGCACCCACCAGTAGTGTTTGAGGAACGCACTGGTGGCAATCAGGATGCGGGTGGGGGTGGGCAGTGCCTGGTGCATGTCCGAAAAGATCCCGGTGATCGTGGGGACGATGAAGGTCATCAGCAGAAACAGCACCAGCATGCCGATGAAAGACATGAAAATCGGGTAGGCCAGGGCGGTGCGGATACGGTTTTTCAGGGCCTGGCGGCGTTCATTGATTTCGGCCAGGCGCTCCAGTACAATTTCGAGGGTGCCCGAAGTCTCGCCGGCGCGCACCATATTGATGTACAGGGGTGAAAAGATCTTCGGGTAGGCGCCCAGCGCGTTGGCCAGGCTGAGTCCCTCCAGCACGGACTCGCGGATCCGGGCCAGTGTTTTCTGCAGGTGGGCGGCTTTGGTCTGCGGAATGAGCACGTCCATGGCCGAAACCAGTGGGAAGCCGGCGCCCACCAGGGTCGCCAGCTGCCGCGTGAGCATGGTGATGTCGGCGGCACGCACGCGCGTCCCGAAACGCAGCCAGCCGAAGCGGCGTTTTCCCGGCCGGGTGGCCTGCTGGACAGACACTTCGCTGAGCGAAACGGGAAAGACGTCTTTTTCGCGCAGGCGCTGGCGGGCCAGCATGGGGTTGTCGGCATCGATGATGCCCGTGATCTTCCTGCCCCTGGCATTCAGGGCTGTGTAGTCGTAAACCGGCATGGCATTTCCCGCGGGCGGCCGGTGCGCCGGTGAAGGCATACCAGCAGCTTGCATGGCCTGTAATTATACCCGCCGGGGTATTTTGGCAAGCGAAATCGTAAGCCCGATAAGCTCCGGCTACTCCGCACCAATCCCGCCATCGGCAAGACAGCCCCGGTCTCGGCGCCATCCGGTCGCAACGCCTGGCCGCTTCAGCGCAAAAAGATGAGCGTTCTTTGATACCTGAATTTTGCAAGCGTCGCGTTTGCCGCCTATACAAGGCGCAGGGCATGCAGCTGTCGTATACAGACGCAAATGCCCTGCGACACAGTAGAGGCGGT
>Ga0256841_1000265_pt1 | contig 57020 bp, 70 predicted proteins | sample 356308metaG_FD_185971 | JGI IMG/M metagenome (GOLD analysis project Ga0256841, IMG submission 185971) | Hydrothermal vent microbial communities from Mid Atlantic Ridge, Atlantic Ocean - 356-308 | ecosystem: Environmental > Aquatic > Marine > Hydrothermal vents | place: Atlantic Ocean: Mid... | reverse complement strand
AGCTCGCGCCAGAGAGCGAAGTAATCTCCCTTCTCCCGCCATTCCACGGCGACATCAATATCGGACGCCGACATGAAGTGACCCGGTCGGACCAACGAGCCGAAGAGAAACAGACGGGAAATCTGGCACCCATGTCGCCGAGCGACAGTTTGAAGCTGAGGAATCACCGCCGCCAATGTCTGCTGGCGTTGGCGCTCGCGCTCAGCCCATAACCGCGCTTGCCGCCGTTGATAATTTTCCTTGTACACCTCGATGCGCGTCATCTCGATAATGATAGACTCGGTCGCTCTCCAGAGTCCACCGGTTCTTTACAGCCCAAAGCGGGAAATAGCACACAGATTTTCACGGCCAACAGCGGGATCTTCGCAGATTTTCCTTATTATTGAATCTGTGCCCATCCCGCCTTTTCTGTGTTCATCCGTGTCCCATTTTCCTGAATAGCACACAGATCAGCACAGTGAACGGCGGGATTGCCACAGATTTATCTCTTGTCCCGTCTCCCGTCCCCGGTCCGCTCCTATGTTCATTCGTAAACGGCACGTACTGCCACTTCTCTGCGGCATGACAATACTCACAGAGCCCCTGTGCGCGCCGGCGAACTTCTCCCGGATACGTTGAGAAATTCTCTGACGCTGAGACAAACTCTATCGATCCTCTCGGCCTTGCTGCTGGAGCAGATTGCGGATGACGCGATTGACGAAACTCAGGTAGTCATCGATCTCTTCATACTGCTTCAGTTCTTCCTCCTCCGCGGCAGTGAGCGAGGAATGACGCTGTTTGAGGAGTAATGACTCGATGCGCGCTCTGACGGCGGCGGACGCCCGGAAAACGGGAATGCCCTCCTCCAGCTCGATGCGCACCGCTCCCTCGATGGGCAGAGACGATGGCAAATGTTGCAACTCGGGGAACGGATGGATCACTTCTGTCGCCATGAGTACCCGGCCTCCAATGTGAATACACGTAAAAAGTCCATCTCAAAGTGGTGGGGACTGTTCACTCTATTTGATCTGTGCGAATCTTGCCTTTTCTGTGTTCATCTGTGGGCCATTCCTTAATAGCACACAGATTAGCACAACCAAAAAAGGATTTCACAGATTCTCCATATTTGATCTGTGTTAATCCCGCCTTTTCTGTGTTCATCCGGGCCATTTAATCTTGCTGATGAGGAATCGCCTCTTCCCAGATGGTGGCACGGGGATCGCCTCGACCAACTCCACTTCGATTTTCATGTCAGCCGCCCCCTTCTGCTTGAGTTCCTGGATTACTCTCTCCGCTACCTCCTCGGAGAACTTCTCCGATGGCACAATGCGTAGCACTATGGAATCCAGTTCCTCCTGAACCACCTGGAACGAATCGATTTCGGGAAAGTGCTCCAATATCCCTGTGAAGAAGTGAACGATCAACCGGTTACCTGATGGCGTGAGTACGACATCGGTATCCCGTCCCAGTACGGCCTCCATGACCTCAAATCCACGGCCACACTTACAATTTCTCACTCCCCCCGAAATCCCGATATCGCCGACACGATAACGGATCAGCGGCATAGGACCTGGATGAAGACGAGTCAAGATCAAGTTACCGGGCTCGCCAGGGGATACTGGGAGTCCATCATCATCGAGATATTCGACGATGACGTCGAGACTATGGACATGATACGTACTCCCTTGCCCGCATTGAGCAGCAACCTGGATCCCCTCAGCGCAGCCATAGGTGTCGAACACGCGCGTTCCGAAAGCTCGCTCGATTATTTTTCGATAGTGTGGAAGGAGGTTATCCCCCCAAGTGACAACCGACCGTAATGGTTGGTTCCAGCCTCGTTGAATGGCCCGTCGAGCGAGGAAGTAAATGCTCCCCGGATACCCCCAGAGATGCTGAATCGAATGCCTCTCCATCAATTCCAGCGCCCGGTCGAGAGCAGAATCGGTGAGATCAAAGGCTGAAGTATAATAACAACGGAGCAACGCATCTTTCAATCGCTTCTCCAGACTGCGATTCAAGCTCATCCCCATCTGGAGGTGAGGTTCTCCGATGCGCCATCCCGCCCATTGCAAAGCCAGCAGGAATGACGCTCGATACCATCCTCTCGTCTCCGTATCTTCCATGACGCAAAAGTTGGTTCCCGTAGATCCAGATGTATGAGCTTCGTATGTTCGCCACCCCGTGTTTCGCGTCGTCAGATGAGGGTATGCGGATCGAAGCATGGTTTTGGTGACGATGGGCAATTTATGGAGATCGCGAGCTGTGCGTATCTCTTCTGGTTTGACACGAGCTTTGTCCATGAGTTCACGGTAGAAGGGCACTTCTTGATAAGCTACTCGTATGAGCGCACTCAACGCTCTATTCTGGTGCGATTGGAGACGCCCTGGATCCAACCATTGGGCCTCCTCGAGGAAGCGAAGGCGCTTCATCATTCTTTGACCAAAAAATAAATCCCCAAGTGGTAAGGCGACTGTCTTCAGGAACCAGGACCACATGACTACTTCATTTATCTCCTTTATCCCCTGATGAATTTCCTAATGGATGTAGTTCGGAGACCCACTCCGACTAAGGAGTTAAGCAGTCCTTACAACAACTCTCGATTGGTATGTCAGTTATGGTAGAGATAGCAAGCTAATCCGAAAAGAACGAAATAGACCGAGAGTCCCTCCAAGTTAAAGAGACCAAGCCAGAACAATACACGTTTCATACCACACCGCCAGCATAACCAGTTGTCTGACCAGTGGTTCACATCGAGCGTCACCTTCGAAGAATTCATCGATCAGGCCTCTCACCCTCCGGCGATCAAAAGGCGCATCGCGAATGAACTTCATCTCCGGCAGAGCGCGGATGAACTCTCGCAGTTCAGTAACTCCACGAAAGTACCGTCCCCAGGGCACGCCGAATCCCCATTTGCGATGATTGAGAACCGGTCGAGGCAACCGTTGGCCAATAGATCGTCGCAAGATTCGCTTCATCTGATAACTCCGAACAAGAACAGTCGAGGGAAGCGCGGCCAACCCTTCCACCAGTCGATGATCGAGGAAAGGCACGCGACATTCAATCGATGCCCCCATGGTCATACGATCATTACGATCCAGAATCGAGCAGAGGAACGTGTGTTGATCGCTATACATCGCTTGCCGGAATGGATCTCCGGGATAAAGTGCCTTGGCTTCCGTCAGGATCTGCTCGCGATAAGGAAATCGAGCCCGAGGAATCATTCCGAGGTATCGGAGATCCGATGGAAGAATATCGCAGGCGTTGAACAATACGAATCCATCAATGGAGCCGAGTTTCAAGAAACGGGCTAATTTCCCTAACCGGCCATCCAGGCGCAATAGTGACGCTATTCGCGGATAAAAGGGACGTGCTGCGTTCAGCAGAGCTGGATACCTCAACGGTTGATAACGAACGTAGCCACCCAAAATCTCATCTCCACCTTCACCGGACAGAAGAACAGTCACATGGGACTTGGCCAATTCGGAGATGGCCAGCAGATGAGGATCATTTCCGTGGACCAGAGGTTCGTCGTTCAACCACGACGCTCTTTGAAGTCGCTGTAACAGCTCATCGCGGGAGAGCATGAGTTCATGATATTGTAGTTGCCACCGGCGAGCCACCTCGGCAGCCAATGGTCCTTCATCATAATCACTCTCATCAAATCGAACGGTGAAGCTGGCCAGTCGCTCACCAGTTTGAACGGCCAAGGAGGCGGCAACGCTGCTGGAATCCAACCCTCCGCTCAACAGAACCCCTATCGGGACATCGCTGATGCGCCTGAGCGCGACGGCACTATCGAACGTCTCTCGAAACCACTCCGGAGGATGACGAGGTGGATTCTCCCTCAATACGCGGATCCGGTTGGCCAGGTGCCACCAACGCCGAATGGTGATTTGGCCATCTCTCCACAGAAGATAATGACCGGGCAACAGTCGCTTGATGCCGACGAATGGCGTTCGTTCACCGGCGACGTACCGGAAGCAGAGCAATTCCTCCAACGTCCCAGCATCGAAATCGGCTGGGATGCCAGCGGCGAAGAGCGCTTTCTCTTCAGACGCAAAATAAAAGGCATCATTCCAGACAGTGTAGTACAGCGGTTTGATCCCCAACCGATCGCGGGCCAGGAACAACGTCCGCTCCCGATTATCCCAGATGGCCATGGCAAACATGCCGTTGAGTCGGTCGAGCATCGCCGGACCTTCTTCGGCATAAAGGTAGAGGACGACTTCGGTATCCGTCTTCGAACGAAACCGATGCCCGCAGCCTTCCAGCATAGAGCGAAGCTCCCGGTAGTTGTACACTTCGCCATTATAAGTGATCCAATAACGACCGTCGGGGGTGCTCATGGGCATATGGCCGCGCTCGGTCAGATCGAGAACGATGAGTCGCCGTGAGCCGAGGCCAATACCCGGAGCGAGGTACTCCCCGGCATCGTCGGGACCGCGATGAACCAAGCGATCCCGCATGGCGATCAGCCTTTCTCGGCTGATGTGGTACTGCGGGTCGGAGTGAACGATGCCACAAATGCCGCACATCAGCTATTCTCTCCAGCCCCACACGGAGTCCTGCCCATCAGCTCATCGAACAGTCGCTCCCATTGAGGTCGCACATGGGTCCAATCGCATCGTTCGGCCAGTCGCCGCCCATTTGCCGATAATCGACCGGCCAGCTCTGAATCATTGAGCAGTCGCTTGATCGCCCGAACCATGGCCTCCACATCATCGGGAGGCACGAGCAAGCCGGTTTCCTCATCGGTCAAGAGGTCGGGAATGCCTCCGACCGCAGTGGCGACCACCGGCAATCCCATGGCACAGGCTTCCAGCACTGATACCGGCATATTATCGATCCGGGTGGTGTTGATGAAGATATCGGCAGCATCGCCCTCTCGCGCCTTGCCGGCCATATCCAGGAAACCGACGAAGCGCACGGCTCCGCCCAGCCTGAGTTGATGAACGAATTGTTCTATCTCCTTCTGCATTCCTTTATCCTGTCCCGCCATGACGAGCGTGGCTTCGGGTACGTCCCGCTTCAATCGCGCCAGCACGCGCACGGCCATCTCCGGATTCCACACCGGATGGAAAGCCCGCATCCAGAAGAGGCGAGGGGTCAATCGACGGCGATGGCGGAAGGGATAATGTTGCAACTCCAGGACGTTCGGTATGACTCGTGCTTGAATGCCATATTGGCGTATTACTCGAGCCAAATATTCGGATGGCGTGACAATGACATTGGCTCGACGCAATACGCGTTGACTCCATCGGGGAAACCGAGCCATGAACTCGGGCATGGCGCCTCCGTGTATGAACATGATGATGCGCTGATCGAATGTTCGACCGATGAAACTGGCAATATCCTCGACGACGAAACTCGGACCACCAAAGACCTGCAGGCATTGGATGTCAATCTGGTTTCGGCGTCGGATGAGTGTCTGCACAATATCAATCAGCCGCATATATCGATTGCGGTGAGTGGAGACAGCTATGACGGGATATCCTTCTCGACCGAAAAGATCGGCTAAGATTTCGCCCTGAGTGGTCACATAGCCCGGATGACGCCCGACTATAGGGCCAACGAAACATAGATGGGGACACCGATATCTCAATTTCACTCTTTCCCGACGGGTGTCCACGACCTCCGATACAATTAGCACAGAGAGCTCCCTTTGCTGTTCTAAACTGAGCCGCTAGTTTCGCCTAGCAACTTCATTTAAGAGAATGCAAATCGTAAACGACCCAATCCGTATTCGAATAAACGGGACTCAGGCTCGGTACAGACATATGAGTCACCCAATAATCAGCACCCCAACCGGCAATGAGTTTACTCAATCCGACTGCATCGCTACGCCGTTTAAGTTTCCTCAATTGACGTTCGCGCTCGGCGGCCTTGACAAATGCCTCGGGATTTCCCTCTATGAGCATGCCCGCTCCGGCCCAATCATGAATGACAGGTCTGAGTGCACCTACTCGAATGAGGCGTGGGCCAACAAACTTAGAATTTGGAGATGTGTGCTCTCTTATCCACGCAAGCATGTCCTCCATATGTTCATCACGAGTGTGAGGCGCAGATTGTGCACTGATCCATCCGGGCCATAGAAACCGACAGACATCGTCTCCCAGCATGGGAACACGATTAAAAATCGGCTGTCGCGAAAGCAGAGTCAATAAGAGCGCCCCGCAAGAAATCGTTATCACTAGTGCACGCCCATGTCTCATACGTGATGTTAAATATCGCGCGGCAACCGTAAAAAGCAATCCTGTCAGCAAAAGAGATGAGACGATGACGTATTTGCCCACCCGAATTAACTGAAAAGCGATGTGCATCTGAACGCCGAACGCCCCCATGAGTTGTTCAAGAGGAAATGGAGTCAATGCCACCAATATGCACCCAAGAGAGAAGACGCCAAGAGCGAGCACCTTGTGCTTATAGGACTTCAAAGCCTGCCTGGAAACAAGCAAAATCCCGATCCAGGGGAGAAAGACGAGGACTAACCATTTTGGGCGAGCCCATCGCTCTACATAGAGTCCTGGATGAAAGAATAATGGCTTGATCCGCATTCGCACGGCGCGATCAAATTCAGTTGGATCAATAACGCTCAGATCTCCCGTCTTCGACAAGTAGGTCCAAACGTATGGAGCCATGCCCACGAGCATAGCGAGAGCACCCATACTCATCTGCTTGACTGCTGTTCTAAATTCTTTGCCTTCGCTCAGCGTCCACACAAATTCGCTTAACAGCAGGGCAACCACCAAGCACGCGCCGCTAATTGGATGGACATTAGCGAGAAGACCGGAGAGGAAGCACACCGCCGTCCATCCCCATCGGGATCGGCGGCGAGAAAACCAGAGCCAAAGAGCCCATGGCAACAACGCCAAGAAAAGCGTTCGAGGGAGCATCGTCCACAGACCAGCGATCCCCCACAGTTCATTCCCAGGAGGCCACATTATGCCTCGAGCAAAGAAAGCCATTATGGCGGCGATCCATTTATCGCCCCACATGGAAAAGAGGAACCACCACCCCCACATATATATCAGGCTGGTGAAGAAGAGAAGGATGTTTAATCCCCTGAGATAATTATGATCGGGAAGTGAAAAGGACCGAATTAGATTCACGAAAAACGGGATGTAGTAGTCAACGTTTCTCAGATCTCCTGCAACGAGATCATCTTGAAGTAAATGAGGATGGTCTTTCTTCGCACATATGGTCAAAATATTAATTTGATCGCCACTAAGAGATGAATACTCGGCACGCGTTCCATCTAGGAAAAAGCCGAAACTGATAACGAAAGAGAAGATTCCAAACATTACGAACGATCGCCATCCGACCTTCGAAGGGCATCCTTCCTGGCTCATATCAAGTGATACTGCTAGAGTGGAATCAATCTCGCTCGCCGCTCTGTCCATTCAGATCCATCCCATATGTGTTATTGTGTAGAGACGCCACTCAACTGGACATAGTGAGACAATAGATACATGTAGCAGTAGCGCGTCGCTCATGTTGAGGAAAAGCTGCAGCCCCCACCTGACAGACTATCCCCGTGATCCGCATGATTGCTGCTCATCTCATGAAGAGGTCCGCCGCAGATCGGATGCCGGGGAACTGATTGAAGATCCAAACTGATAGCAGCCAATAAGATTTGAAATCCAAGAATGATGAGCAGGGCCGAGATCACAATTGTACCAGTCGGAGCCCCAATGCCCATCCGAGCATAACGTATCCAGTTAACTCCTCCATACAGTACCCCCGCAAGCAACATGGGCAACCCACACAACAGGTAGACCGATTCCATGGTAAAGTCATAGATGAAATTCTTCAAAACGAGGCGACGACAGAGGCAACGGAGTAATCGCATCGGGAACTCCTGAACCACTTGATTAACAGAGAGATTCGACGTCTCATCACCATAACGAGCCGGCATGGGAATATCCCGGATCACCGCACCGAGCAAATACAACTCGCTGAGCATCGAGATTTCAAAAAAATACGATCGTTGGATATTTTCCAGTGGGATTTGGCTGAGGACATCTCCTCGAATGGCCACGAAGCCGTTGGTAGGATCGAAGCAATTCCAGTACCCGGTAGCTGCTTTGGCCAAGAAACTCAGGGCCATGTTCCCTACACGTCGAACAGGCGGCATATGGCGAAGAGCGCGAAAGTCGCGGAATCTATTTCCTTTAGTGTAGTCCGCCTCGCCACGTATCAATGGGAGAAGCAAGTCAGGAAGGAAGTCGGGCGACATTTGCCCATCGCCGTCGATCTTAACGATGATTTGTGCCCCCAGCTCCAACGCCCGCCTAAACCCGGTGATCATAGCCCCGCCGACTCCCCGATTGACATCGTGGGATTCCAAAATAATTCGGGAATCCTGAGAGGCCACAAACTCGACTATTGCTCTCGTTCGATCCATGCTTCCATCGTCAACTACAATGATATGTCGAAGAAAGCGTGGCAATGTGGTTAACACATCTTCGATGTGCCGCTCGACGTTATAGGCCGGAATCACCGCTGCAATCGAGAAGCGCTCAAAGAGAGCATCCGCACTTGTTTTCAGTAAGGATGAAGGATTTGTTACTCGTTCACTCATAGGACTATGGGCTCACGATTTTTGTGTGACCTTCAGGGCATATCATTGAGCCTCTCTCCTCGTTCTCAAACTTCCCGACTTTGAAGACTCATTCAGAGTCTAGATCCCGCAGTATTTATCGATACGGATTTATTCTTCATCAGCTCGATGCCTTTCTCCGAGAAAACCAACACCGGATTATTCATCATGGCACATAGGAATAAGAACATCCCGGTAAAAGCAAAGGAGGGTCTGTAAATATACAGAATCTCCCCAGCGAGGAGACTCACCATGATAGCAGTGAGGAGCGGCTGCATTTCGGTGGGCAAAACCATTTTTTCTCTCGACCCAGACAATCGTTCACCAAAAGTCATTAATCGAGATGTTTGTCGCCAGATTGCCGATAGCCATTTCAAGTAGAGATAGAGACCCACAACACCAAGTTCTGCTATGAGTGTCAAGTACATATTGTGTGGTGAATTCCCCCCCGTCAATATCCATCGATTATTGAATCCAACACCCAACGGTATGAGCCACGGTCGTTGAGCTATTTTCCGAATACTCGTCAACCATTTCCCCAACCGACCTGCGTCGATGGCTTGAAACTTAGAAATAGGATCATCCGGAGCGTATTGTAGTGGCTGAGCGATTCGCCACTCGTATGTCTCTTCTATGGCCTCTCTGAGGGAGATAGGAGTTAACAACAATATGGAGGTGGCAATGACTACAATGAAGATGGTCAGAGCAAATTTGTGTTTTCCCTTAACGAGTGATACAGCGACGAACACCAGAAAAACGACCCAAGCCGTGCGTGACCCTGTTATCCCCAGCGCAGCTACAGATGAAATGCCCGCTAGCAGAGCCAACCAGGATCGCCGAGTCCCTACTGCCGGAAGATTTCTCCAATACGTCACTGCTACAGCAAAAACGAGAACCATAGCATGACCCGGCAATGTCCTATTAGGGCCGAGTGTGGCTGAGAAGGCTCTGGGTCCGTAGACCTCGTAGAGTGGAGACCAGAAACGAGGAACCCAACCAAGCCCTTGAAGAATAATAATCACCGCTTCAATGGTGCCCACAAGGAGGAACATGTCAAGCAACAGGAAAGCGTGACGCCGTGTCCGGACGAATATGCGAAACGCAGCATATGCAAGAAGATACCCCCAGAGATGGAATAAGTAAATAGCCGTGACCAGCGCCCAAACCGATTTAGAAATGGCCACGGACCAGATAGCGGTGAAGGGATAGGTTAACGTTGCCAGAATGGCGAACCGAAAAAGCCATCTACCTGGCGCATCATGTCGAAAGAAAACCGCGAGGTTCCTTCGATATTTAGTGATGAGCATCAATCCCAGCGCGAACAGCAAAAAATCGTAGCCACGGAATTCGCTGTATGCGATGATGCTTTGAGTAACAACGGGCAGGCAGTACCAATACGAGACTGAGAGAACGAGCAACAATGCCAGTATGCGACCAGCACGACGGTTATACTTGTTGAATCCGCTGGATATACTAAGCCCAGAGTAGTTCATGGGTAAGTGGAACCTAAATCAGGAATTAGCATAAGATTGACACGGCGAACGGCGGGGAATAGCACACAGATCTTCAGAGCCAAAGGCGGGATCTTCACAGATTTTTCCTCTCCTTACTGATCTGTGTGCATCCCGCATTGTCTATGTTCATCCGTGTCCCATTCCTGAATGGCACACAGATCGGCACAGCAAAAAGCGGGATGGCCGCAGATTGTGCGATCTTACGCCAGCGCCAACTCATAGAGCTTTTGTAAATAGCCAGGGAGCTTATCCAGCGAATGATGTGCCAGAACAAACTCTCGTCCAGCGCGTCCAAACTGTAGCCTCAGATCCCGATCCTTGATTAACGTGAGAATGGCATCAACCATTCCACCCTCATCCCCAGGATCGACGAGGAATCCCGTTTCGCCATGGCGCACAATCTCCGGCACGCCACCCACCCCTGTGGCCACCACCGGCAGTCCCGATGCCATAGCTTCCAGAATGACGTTAGGCATTCCTTCCCAATCCGAGGTGAGCACGAAGATATCGGCTTGCCGGTAAAGAGGAGCTGTATCCGACACTGAGCCTCGAAACTCTACCACCTCGGGAACCAAACCTAACTGGATCGCCTGCCGCTCCAAGCGCACCCTTTCTGGTCCATCTCCAACTATCACGCCTTTCACCTCACCGTCGAATTGTTCCTTAACACGAGCAACAACCGACAGGAACCGATCCATCCTTTTTTGGTCCACTAATCGCCCAATTGTTACTATTTGGAGAAGACCGGCCGATCTCGGCCGTATTGGCTTGAAGTGATCAGGATCAACGACATTAGGTAGCAAACAGACTCGACGACTTGCCACTCCTAGGGCAACAGCATTCCGGATCGCCGCCTGCGAATTAGCCGCCATTATCCTCGGCCCCAATAGGCTCAGCCGACCCAACAGAGCATTATGTGATCGCACTTCGCTCAATCCGTCGTTCCGCATGGCACCGATTTCACGAATTCTCAATAACTGCCCAGCTACTGTAGCATAGAGATTGGTATAAAAATGCTGACTTTGAACGATCTCTGGCCGTTCTTCTCTCAATTCCTTCACGATCCGGGCTAATCGTGCCGCTCTCGATGCCGATTGACCGACCCAGATCACCGGTATACCCAATTCACGAATCGGTCGTTCCCAGAATTCCCCTCGAGTCAAGCAAAGTAATCGAAGTTTCGTGCCATGTTCCCGGAGTGTTTTCAGAATATAGACCAACTGCCGTTCGGCTCCACCCTGTCCGAGCGTTCCGGCGAGGAAACATACCTTGAGCTTGCCGATCTCAACCATTTGATTTGAGCGGTCCCCAGGCCTCCTCAAGAATTTCTCCAATTGTGTCGCGCCATCGCTCGAGCGAATATTGACCGGCCGTCTCCAGAGCCCGCGCCGACATGCTCCGATACCGCTCCGGATCTGAGAGACACAACCGTACGGCATCGGCTAACGCTTCCGGTGTGGCTTCATCGAGCAGTACGCCGCAACCGGTTTCGATGAGTTGGGGAAGTACGGACACAGGCGTCGTTATAACGGGCAAGCCACAAGCGAGCGCTTCCAGAACGACCTTGGGGAAGCCTTCCGACGCTCTGGTGGGATAACAGAAAAGATCCGCCTGGTGAAGTAACTCTATGACTCGTCGATGATCGACCCGACCATGAAAATGAACACGGTCGCCGAGATTGAGATCCTGGGCCAGCGCTTTGAATCTCCCTAAGTCCAAGCCGCCCCCGATGACGTCGAGCCTCGTTTCAGGAAAGTCGTTCATAATGATAGGAAGGCTCTGGATGACGATGGCTGTTCCCTTCTCTTCATCCTGGCGGCAGACGATGATGAGGCGAGGGTCCGCGCCCGGCGGCTCTTCCCGGAGGCGACGAGAGGTTTTCAACTCTTCTTCGGTCAGACTCGTCGCGAAGATCCATCGCACATTGGGATTTCGACGCGATGGTGGATGAGGCGTTCCTCCCGTAGCAAGCATGACGTTTCTCCCGCCGGCAAACCGCTCCATGAACCATTTCCAGAAGTGCTCTGCCACCGATTTCGGCGCCAACCAGTTCCCGCAATGTCGAACGAACAGCGGCTCGCGCAGAATCCACGCCAGCATCATGCCCAGCGTTCCAATGTCTCCGGGAATCGGCGTGTGCACGGCATCGGCTCGAAGAGCTTCGCGTATCAGGATATGGCCGTTACGGAGAAGCCAGATGGGGAGTCCGATTTTTCGCCTGAGATTACGCCCCCGCGGTGGTGTTAAGGGAACAATGGAGAGTCGATGCCCCACTAACGGAACCTCTCCTTCCCGACTGCCTCTATGATCGCAGGGGACAACCAGTGTTGTGCTATCGAAGAGCTCGGAAAGAGCTTGCATTTGAAAAGGAAACCCTCCATCAGTGGCATAACCCGAGGGTGACCGATCAGATCGCCAGCAGGGTTTGTAAGAGAAAACGACTAGCCGCATGAGTGGCCGGATAAATAGCGACCGAGGGCAACAGCGATATAACCTTGCACACGGCCTAGGAGCTCGAGAATGTCATCCTTTCGACGACGCCGAAAAAGCGATGCGCCAATGCGCAGGAGTTCAAAGGCCTGGTAGCGCCAAAAACCCATTTGTTGCCGCCAGGTTAAAGGTCCCGCAATGTCTCGAAACACATAGTAATAGTTCACAACGCATTTATATCCGATCCTCCTTCGGTCCACCCGACCATGGGGAGAATGAAGTTCCACGCAGCGAGCATCCCCACACTGAAGGAGCCGCCAACGCCGACCTGCCCTAAGTGAAAAGTGAGCGTCTTCGAGAACACCATAATCTCGAAAAAAGGGATCAAATCGCAACCCGGAATCGAAGACCTGACGTCGCCAAACGGCGCAAGCAGTAGTCATGAAATCGACTTCACGAGTTCCGCGGAATGGGGGTTGCATATTAGCATTAATCGGGTACCCATTTTGAAAATCGTAGCGACCTGGCTCATAAGTCGACAATAATCTGAGCCGACGATACCATCGCCACCGTTGCTGATCCTTGAGTCGGAAATGAGCATTCGTCCTATACCCAACTATACCTCCAACCTCTCCATTCGGATCTTTGTCGAAGACCTCCATGATTCTCTCGAAGAAATCCGCTTCGAGCCGAACATCGTCATCAATAAAAGCAACAAAATCACCCCAAGCGAGGTCGATGCCCACATTCCTTTGAATGGCCGTCCCGCCCCCCTGCCGAACATATAGAACTTGGAAGGGCAAGTCCTTCGCTTTCAACCTCACGACCTCCTCAGTCTCCCTTTCTTCCGAGGGAGCGCCATCCACCAAGATGATCTCATATGGCAAAACCGTCTGCTGGGCTAGGTTTTCCAAAAGTCCCGCCACCTCTTGAGGACGATGAAGTGTAGGCGTCACGACTGAGACGCGGATGTTATTCATGAGACCTGGACCTGTGTGCCGGGCTCATTCGCTGATGGTGGTGAGCCGCTGAAGCATAGTTGCAACTCTTCCTGCACTCCCACCATCTAATGTCCCATCAAAAATGCGCCGAATGAGTGCTCGCCGCTGTAAACTTCCGGTTTGGGGAGTTGCCAGGCTATGCAATAGCAAATCTTGCATCTCCTCCTCTGACCAAGCTACCTTCACTGCGCCGCTTTCTACGACGGGACGGTAATGATCGAATTCGTAGTACCGTCGATAGTCAATAGGACGAATATCCACATCTGGTGGATTGTAGCCGACGTTGATGACCGGTTTATCGAACATGCAGAGCTCAAGCGAGATCGTGGAAGCCACATTCACGCCTACTGCGGCATGTCGCAATGTATTGGTCAGTAAGTAACAATCTTCCGGCTTGGGTGTGAACCACGCCGGTTCCCATGGAACTTTGGGAAAGAGAATATCGGGGCGTCGCCGTTTCAGCTCTTCAAACCGCCCCGTCTGATCCTTCGGATACACTCGCACCAACAATTGAGGAGGACCAAGTTGCGTCATTTCTCGGAGCATATCGGCAATACCTTCGACGATGCGCGGCTCTCCGGGCATGTGATTGGCCATTCCTGTAGTATAAAGGATAATGGGTCGATCTGGATCGGCGCCCACACGAGCACAAAATTGCTCGCGCGTCCAATAGAATTCGGGCCGGAAGTGAAAGTCAAACTGGGGTGTCCCGGTCACGAACACGCGCTCCGGCGCAATCGAAGGGTAGATGCGCAGTAACTGATCTCGAATGGCCTCGTTCCAGACGAGATAGTAATCGTAGGGAGGCATGATACGCCCTTGAGAGGTGAGATTATCCCAGGAGAAGATGAAGGCAGCAGTAGGAATCCCTAACGCTCGCGCTGCATAGAGGACGGGGAAAGCGACCCGGCTGTGGACGTGAGAACCATTGAAAACGAGAGAGGGACCAATTGCTTGCAACAATTGAACGTAATGATCGGTTGTTCGGAGCATGTAGCTCAGAGAACTTTCTATATGTGAGAGGATCTCTAAGCCACGTCGATGAGCAAAAGGATAGCAGAGAGCCTTCTTGCTCCACCGCTTGAGTTTCCGCTCCCAGGTATCGGCTTCCAGATCCCGCAGCCGCCATCGTTCCTTGGCCGCCTCAGACCAAAGATAACGACCATGAGCCATATCCAGGATTTCCCTGACAAACCGTACCAACCAGCGATCTTCTGTTTCTTGCAGCTCGATGATCCGACCGTATCGAGCTTCCAAAAGCTCGCGTATTTCGTCACTCGGAATCACCGAGAAGAGACATACATCGGCGAACCGGGCGACCTCATCCAGCGCACCGCTATACACGAAATTACGGATGGCTTCCCCACGTGGGAGGATGACCACGATCCGTGGGCGATGATCGCTCGAGATTTTCACGAAGTGCCCCCCGATCTTTTAGGTTTATTATTGCAGGATCCGATCCTTCGCCTCTCTCGCTTACTCGCTCGCCTGTGTATCCTCATTACCGATTTCGGTTTTTGCATTAGTCCGGGCCAGTATCCGTTGAGCCCTCACGAGAGCCTCCAAATAAAAATAATCGCCCCAGATCAAGCCATTATCTACTGCAATCTTCTCCGGCGCATGGAAACACCCATGTCGAAGCAAGCTCGGTTCCCGCGCTCTCTCAGCGACGCTATAATTCTCAAACAGCGAGCGGAGGATGTTCAATCCGAGTCTGCTTGGCCCTCGGTCTGGCTGGCCCGATAACCTCAGCAATCCGCTGGCCATGATCGCTGCCGCCGAACTATCGCGCCAATTGAGTGACTCATCATCAACGTCGAAATCCCAGTAAGGAACATAATCATCGGGTAAATGATCGGCGACATACTGATACAAAAGGTCTACTGCGCGAGCCATGGTTCGATCACCGGTCTCGAGTAGAGCCATGATACATCCGGTCAACATCCACGCCTGTCCTCGACTCCAGCACGAGCTATTGGAGAGTCCCTGGCGCGTCCCTCGCCAGATGACCTCACTTGTTTCCGGCGAAAAGCACAGAACGTGATACGTTGATCCATTCCGCCGAATAAAATAGCGAACGCTGGTTCGGGCGTGATCGAGCGCCACTTCAAAATAATGACGCTCGCCCGTCTCCCTATATGCCCACCAGAGGAGCGGGAGATTCATCATCGTATCGACGGCAGCGTAATCCCGTAATGAACCGTGTCCTCGCAGCGAGAAGAGACGCGCTCGAGGGTTATAGAGTTTCAGTAGCCCATCTGCTGCACGAAGCGCCCAGTCGCGTAATCTCTCATCGCCGGTTAATTCGTAGCCCTTGACGCAGGATGGATAGAACAGAAATCCGAGATCGTGACTGTCATAAGTGAGGCGAGGCTCCAGAAGTTCGCAGTAGCGGAGTGCTGCATGGCGATATCGAGGCTCACCGCGGGCTTCGTACACGAGCCAGAGGATTCCGGGCCAGAACCCGGCCGTCCAATCACCATGCGTTTCCTGCCAACCGGTCACCGGGGAAACGACCCATTCAGTTCCACAACTCACGTGGGGAAACCGATTGCCGAGCTGTTCGAGAGTTCGATCAACCTTGTTGTAAACTCGCCGGAGCGCCGATTCGATCCACTCCATCACTCCCGGAGGTAGGTTGTGATGACGGACGATCTGACGGCGGATTCCCAGTCTATCGTTCACGTCCATCATGCTTCTCGTTGATTTCCCTCTGAAGCCTCTTCATTCATGTCGATGAGCAAAGTTCTCCACGAAATCGAGAATGGCTTCAGCCATGCGCTCTCCACAACGGCCATCCACGTAGCCACACACGTTCTCGGCAATCCAGCGACGCTTTTCTCGATGCAGCTCCGGGTGAGCGAGATACGTCTTCACCGCTTCTACCATCTCATCGAAATTGTTCACTAGCCATATGCCACCGGATTCGGCTACTGGTTTGAAATGCGTCCAGACGTGATTGACGTCCTTGATGAGCGCTTGATGCGGATGCCCGGGCTCGGGATCAAAGTCCAGATTCACCACCGGCTTATCGAAAATCGCGGCATCGACGGTTACCGTGGAGGCGAAGTTGATGACTACATCAGCATGGCGAAAGGTGTTCACCCATTCTCTGATCTTCTTTTCGTCTTGGAAGCGAGCGTTCACCGGAAGGCCCGGCTGACCCGTCTGCTGGACGACCACGCGCGGACCAAACTCTCGAAAGCGGTTCTGAAGTTCCCCATTGTCGAAGAGAGGATGCGGGCGGACGATCATTTGCACATCACCCAATTCTCCGCGCACTAATCGTTGAGCCAGGAAGTAGGCTCCATACCACTCGCCAGGGATGAAGTTGGGTGAACTGAGGGCATACACAATGATGGGCTTATCTGGATGGAGGCCGTAATGAGCACAGAACTCCGAGCGGCTCATCTGGAAGCGCTTTTGGAAGAAGATATCGTACTGTGGTGCTCCGACGACATAAACGGGAACACGGCGGGTATAAGGGTAGAAATGATGTAACTCTTCTTTCATTCGTTCCGACCAGACGAGGAAACCATCGTAGCGGAACACCATTCTGTTCTTGGTTGACAGATTATCCCAGGAAGTGACGAATGCCAGAACAGGAATGGCCAATTTCTTTGCTTCCGCCACGATGGCCGGGTCTTCATAGAAAAGCGGTTTTGTGGAAACCAAGACTGTCGGTGGATCCTTTATGAAGCGCTCCCGGGCCTCTGGGCTTCGGGAATATGTCAATAATATTCGCTCCAAGCATCTCTCCAGCAATCGCTCCAGTCGCATCGAAGCAATCACATGGGCTGGTCCCTTCAAAGCATGCAGAGGCCAACGCCAAGTGTGATTTCGTATATGGCGCATCATGCTGAGCCGACTAGGTGGACGTAGTCGAAAGTCCCATACCAGTTCATTGAACCGCCGTAGGGGATAGTTGTAAGGGAATTCTTTGAAAGGGCGAACCTCAGGAAATCTCTCTACAATGGTCGAGCCCACCTGTTCGGTTTGTCTCGATCTCTGATAGTTGTCGGAAAGGGTCCATACCTTTATCCTGCCCTTGCGACTCAAAACCTGCAGGAGCCTTGTGAAAAAGATAATGCGGTCGGTGAAAAGCGAGGAAGTTAACATGAGAATGTACGGCCGCATGTTATTTTGGTCAACAACCATGTGATCATGCACCGTTTTGCTCATATACTCGATGCCACTTCTCAAGCTGGACGTACTCTTAAGCTCAACCATGGGCCACGCTTGCCACTTGCCAGAGCGAAAGCCAATGCCCGATCTTCAGGAGGGATTAAGCTCTCAGGTCGCTTAAACCACTCTCTCGATTCTGATGCTGGCGATGTGAACATGGAGACAAACATAAACCGATCGCGCTCCCGAGCTAATCCTCCCTTGTGGTAACCTCGTGTATCTGCAAAGACGACCGTCCCTACAGGACCAACGGCTTTGATCCATCGATCTTCTGGAACAACCTCAGCCATCTGCTCATCCGAACTCCGCCTCACACCATGCTCAATGAAGTAAGGAGGCTCACATCGGATAGGTCCTTTCGGATGCGTCCCCGGTGCGTATGTGAAAGGACCTGCCTGTTCGTCGACATCTGATAAGTAGACGAACATTTTGAGGATATAATGGTCTTCGCGGTCGAAGTGCCAAAGCTGGGACTCACGCGGTGAGCTCTTTGTTTTAAGCGTATACCAAACATTATAGTAGCGTAGTCGCGTGTACATGCCGAAGTAAGCATTTGCCACATCTAATATAGGTTTTTGAAGGGTAAAGCGAGCATAAACGCTCTCTGGATCAAGTAGTGGAGAATGGCCGAGCAGCGGCACAATGAAGGTCTTAGCACCAATATTACGTAACTCATCAGCCATCTTTCTGGCAGCGTCGATTTCGTCTGCGAGCCTGCCTCGCAGGCGTTCCGCCGCATCGTGCAATTCCTCAAACAGTGCATATTGTCTTCCAAGGAGTGCACGTACAGAAGTAATGGCTATCCCATTTCGATTGAGATCCTTCACAATCCGACCTAATTCATCAGGAAGTGAGTGGTGACTCAGCTTATAGGCAAGAGTTGGTCCAAGGTTGAAGAAGTAGCGCCAAGTTAATGGAGAACGCCTACTCCTTCGAATTAACTGGCGAAATCCACTGGGCATTAAAATTCTTCCCATCGGTGATGTCTAGCAACCTAGAGTGCTTAACCCAGCATGGATGGTGTAAGATGAAGCATTATAGCCAGACTCTTGGAACCTATCCCAAAACATGGCTAATTTATTGAAACTACGAGGCGGGAGAAGTTCTGGGACAGGCTCTTACTTCAGACGAACTGTGAGGAGTGATCCAGTCCTTGCTCTCCCGAACCATCCAACCCTGAAGTAGGCTCGACACCGCCTTCTCATGTCAGGTGTTCACTAGCATTCCCTGGGACGTGCTACCCAGGAGATGGGAAGGAGCAGTCAGCCAATATCTAGCCGACGCTTCATAGATGCCGGACCACTAAGAGACCAACCAGACCTGAGTCGAGCCTTGTTGGATTCCCAATCGGCACTGTCCCCAGGGGATGTAACAATGGATCTAACTTGACCCCATCACGGCCAAGCGTGGATCCACCGGCACGTGATCATCGACCTAGAGGGAATCGCGCTAGCTATGACCCTCTCAAGAGCCAGCACCCACGATGGCAAGACGTTGGAGGCTATCGGGGAGATCGTTGCATCAATCCGAGGCAGGATCAACCCCACCAGCGACTACCCAAACTATATACCAGTAAAGGGTATGACGCAGTCCATCGCTGGCAAGCTTATGCAATGGGAGGGTCCTGCCCATTTTCTTTATCTGTTTCCTCGTTTTACCGTTTGATGCAGAGTTAATATGTTATGTATAAAAGCATCGTGTTCTCCATACGTTTTTCGTAAGTCTACAAAGTAAAACTTCTCGATCAACCGCAAAAATTCCTGCAACGGAAGTGCAAAGAAGATTTCCACATATCGAGCAACGGAGTCTCCCTTGTAATTAGGCAAGAGACGAGCGTTCCACGCCGCCATGCCCATAGATATGTGATCATAACGATACAGATATTTAATCTGTGAACCATATGTCCTTATAAGTTCCCACTTTCTCTCCGCTACAGGTGTTATATCCACATATCCATTGGGAAACAACATACTGTGCACTTGATAGCCCCATATCTCCACGTCGGGTAAACCATTCCTTTGATAGGCCAACCAAAGCAGATGGTTGACGAGACGATGTTTGGCAGGAGCGTCCAAAATCCACGGTGCCATTATCACCTGAGGAGATGACTTACAGATAATATCACTTAAACGGTCTACATCATCTAAAGTAGGCTGAGGGAGTAAGTTTGAAATCCCAAGATCGTATTTCTTGGCTGCTAATATCCTACATACCTTTCGTGCCTCCAGATCACGAACTTTCACACTTTGGGATGGCGTCATGGCCTTTAAATATAACGCGCCATCTGTTATATACACTATTTCGATTTTAATCCCTGCATCAGATGCAAGTAAAAGCGTACCCCCCGCACCAATCACTTCGTCATCCTGATGGGGGGAAAGAACCAAGATGGAGCGAAGATCTGTCACGGGCAAAGGAACAGGTATTATCTCTCTTTTAAAAAACTCCGTCTGCAACACCCGCAAGGCAAGGTCTATATCTGAGACGTCATCCCAACGACGAACCAAGAACCGATAAGGCCCCTCCTTAGAGCGCAGAGCAAATATTTCCCGCATCAACGCCCGAAATAACCGCCAAATACTTGGCATCCTTACACTCTCCATTGTGGGAATTCGGTGTTGAGTAACTTCTCCAATGCCTCTATATGGGGAGCATACGCTTCGGAGAGCCTTACATATAGCTCTTTCGGCATTGGAATTCCGCTTGCAGATTTGCGGAAGGGAAACTGTAAATATCGCCTGGCCTTGCGCCTCCCCTCCGAGCCTTTGAACAACCGAACAACTACTGCCTCCACCAATCGCGTGTATACCTGAGCAATGGACGAGACGAGTGATGATTGTGCCCATTTTCGAGGAATAGTAGTCCAGTTCTCATTGAACCGTTTTCCGGCAAGTTCCAAACCTATATGAGGATTCAGGCCTAGAAACGAATAAATCTTTTGGAGTGTTTCTTTAGGATGTGCTTGACATTCCTCCAGCGTGATGATCAACACCCGACTCGGCGGAAAGGTCTCGAAGAATGACTCCAGACTGCGCTCATAGAACCCCCGTGTCATATAAGAAAGATGAAAACGAGAATACGCGCTACGTTTCATTCGTTCCTCTTCTGCAGCTAAGGCCTCCTCGAAACTTAACGTCTCTCTTCCCTTGCCTACCTCATTCCAATAGTGAGACCAAGCTCTCTTAACAGGATTGCGAAGGATGACAATAAACTTGGTATCATGGGGCAGGAAGCGAGCCATACGGGCATGTGCGGGCCGCCAGAAGAGCAGATCTGCTCCTTTATGGCCAACTGCTTGATAACCCTGACCTTCCTCAAAGAGCTTTGCATACTCCTGAATGTTATGCCTTCGGTCCCATGCTTCTGCACTCACTTCACCACTAAACCATTTTCTTGTATTCAGTTCATCCTCAACAAAGTAATTCAAATCTGGGCGAGGATAGAGGTAGATTTTGGGATGGGCTTTCATCCAGCGATACAAAGAGGTTGTTCCACACCTCCTCTCTCCGACAATTATAAAAGTGGGTAGAGGCATAATTGACTAAGTGACCCTTTGCGTTCTTGACTGCTTTCAGCAGTCCGTACCAGTAACGAGATGTCAAAAGCGATCTCACATGGCTACCGCTTGTCGCAAAGTCCCCTTTGCTTCACCTCTGCCTCCCATATCTTATGCTTTTTTTCCACCAAAATAATCCTAACCGGAGCAGTACCGTTATAGGAAATAGAGGTCGCTTTCGCGAAGGGTGGTATCCCAACCTCCATATTAAGGGAGAAGCACATTGCTCAATAATATAACACGCCCAGTCGGGAAGAGTAGTCCTCCATACATCTGCCCGTTGTGAGTCAATGGGTTTATCCAACCTTCGATGATGAGCGTGAACTGAAAGGGGATCACCTTGCCTCGATTCTGCTTCAAGCATAGATGGTTCGTAAGGCATGCCAATCCGATAACAAAGGAAACGAACCGTCTCTTCCGGAAATCGCACAAGATCCTCGTACTTTACGTGAACTATTGCTCCATCAACTTCTGTCTCTATAGCCATCTTATTCCTCTCCTGCCATCGCGTTGCCTCGATAGCGAAAAACCGAACGCTGGAGCGTGAAAAGCCTATAGGGCATTCACAGGAATGCATTTTTTTCTTGAAATAGTAAGATAAGATGGCCCCCGCGGATCTCTAATGATGTGGATGAAAATAGCATTAGGATAAAGCCTGAGAAGATGATGAATGTAGAAAATATTTCCAAGACTCTTCTCACCCCAAAGAGGAGTAGAGATTGAGGGAACTCCCAAGAGGATTTCGTATAATTCTCTAATGCTCAATCTCGATCGTGGAAATCGCAATTCTCGCCCTTCCAGATACTTGCGAGATGAATTTTTCTGGCGAAGGTAGGAAAGAACCCGCTCCACTCCTTGCATGGTAATGAAATCTACCAAGTGTTGCTTCGCTTTGACAATCCCATGGAAAACCTCAGGCTCATGGAACATTGTTAACATCGAATGCTGGCCCAGGATCGCACGGAGCAAGGTCGTTCCAGATCTGGGATAGCCAATGATAAAAATAGGGCAGTGCGTAGTCTTGTTCATGCAGGCATGTCTTGGAGACCTTCCCTCTATATCCATCATTCTGGCTTTATGCACTGGGGGATAGATGTCAACTGGTAATAGATTCAAGCGACAGAACACAACTTGCGGCACGCGTAATCGTCCGCTGAGAAGCCGACGGAGCTTGCATGCACGGACCTACGGCGCCGAAAAATTGACCACGTCCGTCCGACCGTCGTTGACCTTCTTTTAATGACCGCTCCTATTATGGTTGACTGGCTTACTTCATGGCACGTGCTATCTTTAATACTATACTCCCAACACCCCAACCAAAGAAGCAGCTAGGCCATTCCCGGATAGATGATCACCGGGCGATGTCTGCCATTTTCTACGTGTTGCGGACCGACTGCCAGTGGAAGGCATTGCCCTGCTGTCTAGGAGCCCCAGGACGGTGCGGGATCAGTTTCAGGAATGGTAAAAGGCTGGTGTGTTCGAGAAGTTGTAGCGGGCCAGAGTGCTCGAATATGGCGAGAAGATGAGGCTGGATGAGGAGCAGCATGATATTTCATCCATCCATTATGCCTTCAGGATCTGCGTTCAAATGAGCGAGCGAAAGACGTTCACCATCTTGGGAACCACAACTGCGGCATCGTAGTGCTGCTTGAAAGTACGTCGGGCATTCATAGAAAGCTTTTGACGAAGATGAAAATCACGCTTGAGCAAGTCAAAGGCCTCAAGAAATTCATCCGGCCTTGAACACAAAATGCAATTTTCGAATGATCGCAATTCAGGCATCCCGGCTTTATTCGCTTCGTGAGCGACAACTACACAACCATATGCGAATCCTTCAGCGATGCGAGTGCGAAATCCAAGTGTTATCGGCGTAGGGACGAACAGAATGTCTGTCGAGAGGAACTCCTGCTCAATATTAGGAACATACCCGCGAACCATGATTGCCCGATCGTTAGAAAGCTTCCCCAACGCGGGTGGTAACCTGCCAGACCCTATGATATGAAATTCATAGATATCCCTATCCCGAGACTTAAGTAATGGAAGAACCTCATTGGCAAAATAGTGCAGCCCCGCCAATGTGGCTACACCTCGGAGGCTTCCGATAAGCGAGATCTTCATCCGCCCTCCTATCCTCATCCTCAACGAGTTCGACAACAGAAATCCTCTTTCTACAGGATCAACAATGGGATTTGGTAAATAGACGCAACGCACTCCTTTGGATTGAAGCCAACTTGCATGATGGGCGGCGTGTTCTATAATAATGTCACACCGGTTTAAGGCTTCGAGCATATATTGAGCGAGATGTCTTTCAGCATACGCATCGAACGAATTCACCAATGATCTAAACACTGAGGTATTCCACTTGTACTTTCTCGCCGCTTCCCGCCATTCAGGCGTCAAGTCCACAATCGAAGCCACAACAGGAGGAGTATTGTTCAAGCTGTAAAATAAGCCTGTTGATCTCATCGAATACAGATAAATGATATCCGGCTGCTCGCATGCTATGGCATCCATTATTTCACTTTGGCCAATTGGACATCCGTAAAAATCCTCCATTCTCGGGAAAAGAACCCCACGAAACTTACTCGCAAATCTTCTCAATAGATCATATCGTGTATCCAGACGATTTGATCTTACGTTTTTTAGGTTAAGCACACGTATACCGCGAGCATCTAATAAGGTTTTTGCGTCGTGAAGCCAACCCCAACGGTCTCGTCCCGAATAGTCATATCTACAGATAACCACATCGTGATGGGTATTAATAAGCTGGTTAACTATCGCCCATGTCATCGCCGAAGCGCCATTCCCTGAAGGATAGGGGAGAAAGTCGTTGAGAAACATCATTATTTTCATCACTACGGACCTCACAGGAATTTCGAAGTGTGTTCAACCCACCTCTGCTCGCGATAATCGTAGGCTAACTGATGGTATTTCCATAAGAACCGCCTCTTAATTAGCGGCATGCTTTTTAGAACCCTCATAGTTGTTATTCTCCATTTCGAAGGGAATTCAAATCCATGCATCTCAAATGCCCTTCGTTCTTCCTCTCTATACACATCGATATGATATGCCGTTTTCTGAAAGGCGTGACCACACTGATTCGAGGCCACCGGCTCCTATTGTGCAATTGGTCTCGAATGTATCTATTCAATGAGGAGCATACGGATATCATTGGAACAATCAATCTTCCAGATGATGTAGAACTACTAATAACCAGAATTCTGACGTCTACGCAGCATAGCTCTCCGATGTTTGATTCGATCTACTAACTGACGACGTTGTTCAGCGCAGTGGACTTTTTTTCGGGAACAAAGACAAGATCTACTTGCGCTAAAGCATTATCTAGCGGCCGATACGAGAGATTAAGAATATCATAGATGACGAATCCGTTACGCAGCATGAATGCGATTACGTCATGAATGAGAGGCCCTCCTTTAAAGAACTGAAAGAGTGAAGTCTCGATGAGCACATACTCTGTTCGCTCCAACGTCTTCGTTGCTCCCTTGAGGACATCTAATTCAGCTCCGTGGACATCAATCTTAAGAAGAAAGGGCTCAGGAAGTTTTTGCTCTTGAAGAACACTATCTATCGTTGTGATATCTACTTCCACAGGGAAGCCATCCACCTGAGGTCCTTCTGTCTCTTGATATAGCAATGAACAAACCCAATCCTCATGCATATAGAATACAGCTCTGCCTAAATGATCAGACGCAGCTGCTTTTACAAGGAAAGTATTTGGATGTTCGCTGCCAAGTGCCATCAACCACTCGTCATACAATGGAAGAGGCTCGAAAAGAACATACCTCGCATGGGGAAATAGGCTTATACACATTTTAGTCCACTCTCCAAATGCTGCACCTACGTCGACAACTGTGTTAATACGCAAACCATTTTCAATCGCCACAAGAAGCGCTCCTGGCGCCCTGTTGCGTCGCGGTTGAACTTGGTTCAAGCGCCGAATCTCCAGCCCCAAGGACCTTAATAATCGGGAAGCTATCAATTTTGCTTTCCTTACTACTGAGAACACGCCAGACTCACCTCATGAAACTAATCCCCTCGAATAAGCTATCACGCGATTACGGACTCTCTTCCGTCCACGGCCAGCCCGTTTTCCCCGGTGGGGGTGGAGGGAGTTCTTTCAACGTTGGACAACGCATAGGAACTCCTCAGACTACAGACGGTGGACGATGGGCGATGGCTGAGAGACGATAGACGATGGACCATAGACGAGGGACGGAAGACCGTAGGCGATGGACCATGGACGAGGGACGGAAGACCGTAGACGACGGACCGTGGATGACGGACGATGGAAACAGACGAGAGCGACGAACATCGAGCCTCCTACTGTCTATAGTCTATCGTCTACCGTCTGTCGTCCATCGTCTGGAGCATCAATCCCAAATTCACCCACTGCCAGACGTAGAAACTGTTGTCGCTTTCGCCAGCCAGGTATGCCCTCCATTCCCGTCGCACCGCATTGGCATCCAGCCAGATTCCCCCATATGCCGCCACTGCGTTCTCTATGCAATCTGTGACCCACTCTCGCAAAGGGCCGCGCAACCACTCGCGCTGTGGCGTCTGAAGCGGTCGCTTGGGAGCCTCAACGACACCCTGGGGAAGTAAGTCCCGGACGATCCGCCGGAGGAGCCATTTGTGCGTTCCATCGCGAATCTTACGTCCGGTCGGCTGACGAAAAGCGAGCTCGAAAAGACGATGATCTAAGAAAGGCTCGCGCAATTCGGTACTATGCATCATCGATATCCGGTCATTAAACCGCAAGGCTCTGGGGATCTTGGTGTAGCGGGCATCACGATACTGCAGATTGCGCAACCGGTCAGGAAATGGCGCCGGGGGCGTGAAAGGTATCGCCAATTTCCGAAAATCGGGCACGAGGCATTCCGGGCGCGTGGGACGGCTGCGACTCCCTTGAACCGGCCCTAGAGCCTGTCCGGAATCCACGGAATCTCCATCGACGGCGCGGGCATAATAGTCATATCCGGCCCATTGTTCATCCAGACCTTGCCCGTCCAGGAGCACGATCACGCCCAGTTCCCGCGCGCGTCGAAACACCTTGGAATAAGCTAACGTGGGCAGGCCACCGAACGGTTCATCTTCATGCCATTGAACCCTCGCAGCTAGATCGGGAACTTCATGAGGATCCAGGCGACAGACGATAGAGGGATGACGAGTGCGGGCCAGCATCTGCTGCACCCATGGCAACTCGTCATAGCGGTCATCACCGGTGACGAAAGTGAAGGCGCTCACATCGCTCTCCGATCCCTGTACGGCGTGAACCAAACCGAGCAGTGTCGATGAATCAATGCCGCCACTCAGATTAATGCCAACCGGCACATCGGAGCGAAAACGAAGCCGCACGCTCTCCTCCAACAGAGCACGATACTCCGCCACGACTTCCTCTTCGGGGCGATCATCCCATTCTTCCTGGATGCGTTCCGGAAGGGTGTACCATTGCTTAATCTGATGAGGGACGATGGACGAGGGACGGCGGACGGCGGACGAGGGATGAGGGACAGGGGACGACGGACGATGGACGGCGGACGACGGATGATGGACGGCGGACGATAGACGATGGACGAGGGACGATGGACGAGGGACGGCGGCTTGAAGGGTGTGCCCGGGGGGAAGGGCTTTGATCCCTCGCCAGAAGGTGCGCTCGCTGTGATCATAGAGTCCATAGGCCAGGTAGGTGGCCCAGGTGACTGGATCTGGCTCGCGAGGCAGACCCAGGGCATGGAGCGCTTTGATCTCGCTGGCCAGAGCGAGCTCGCCCGTGGGGAGGATGGCGTAATAGAGGGGCTTGACACCGAACCGATCGCGAGCAGCAAAAAGCGTGCGTTCCTGTTCATCCCAGATGGCGAAGGCGAACATCCCGATGAGCTTGTCTAAACAACGAACTCCCCATTTCTGGTAAGCGGCCAGCAATACCTCCGTGTCAGTGCGCGTGCGGAACCGATAATTCAACCGCAACTCTTCTCGCAACTCGATGTAGTTATAAATCTCACCGTTGAGAACGATCCAGTATCGCCCCGTTGGATCGGACATCGGCTGTCGGCCAGCATCAGAGAGATCGATGATACTGAGTCGACGATGAGCCAGAGCACATTGCCTGGTAGGTGAAATCCACATCCCCCCCGCATCCGGCCCACGATGCTCAAGCAAGTGGCCGGCTTCAGCCAATCGCATAGAGGCGATCTCACCCCCTACAACAATGACTAATCCACACATTGCTATACTCTTTTCACGGCGTATGCGAACAGATGAGCCGCCTCCATGGGGTATTTCACTCTCTCGAAGGAATTAATAAAGCTTCCTACCATACTCCTACAAGTCGCTAATGGCTGACTCACTCTCCACGGGTGTAATCCTCAGGTTCGAAATCGACTTCGTTTGATTTCGTACCGAACGACTACCTCGTCGAAGACCTCACGAAGTAAATTCTCTAGCTCTCTCTTCGTATAATGTCTCACATGATCCGGATTCGTATTTTTGGATGCAAGCCCATTGGGAGTCGTAAGATAGAAGGTGCCTCCTGGCCGTAGAAGCCGGAAGGCCTCGTGGACAAAACGATGATCGTCAGGGATATGCTCGATGACCTCTATTGCTGCGATTACATCGAAACTGGCGTCTGGTAAATCGTTCGCAGTAAAATCCTGCAAAATAAAATCTCGAACGTTGGATCGCCTTCTTCTAATCTGGATCAGCGTTTCATCTGTGACTCCCAGATTCAATCGATGTTAGATTTCCCTCTCCCGTGGTATGTCCAGTAAAATTATATTGGCCTTCAACCCGATAGTGTAGTGAGACTTTCGTGCACCAACATCTAAGAGAGTTACTCGAGATCTCCTTTGATTATATACCTGGACGATCGACCGTAGATCTGACCGAACTTTGCGGTACAAGTATGGCAAAAAGGGCTCTACAGTGAGATAGAGAATCTCGAAAGGGCGATACATCACAGACCACCGCTCCTCTCTCTTTCTGCCAGCAATACCTCCGCCCGGGCGACATCCTCCGGCCCATCGACGTTCACCGTCTCCTCTGGATCGAGCACGTAGCCCAGCACACTCTCTCCGTATAGACTGTTTCTCTCCATGAGCACATCGCGCCGAGTGACGTAGACCGAACCTTCCCGATGAAAAGCAGGCGGAAGTAACTGCCGCCGAGGAAGAGGTTCCTGCTCACCTGTGCTCAGATAAAGGGTGCCATCCTCACGCTGGAAGTAGACCCAATGGGGATTGTACTCATGGGGTACGGGCAACACCGTTACGACAGCATCCGCCCCGCGCTCGAACAACAAGCGAACGCAGGCATCAATCCACTCGGGCCGTCGCAGGGGATTCGTCGGCTGAAGTAAACAGATGGCATCATAGAAATCGCCTCGTTCTTCCAGGAATCGAACGGCATGTTGAACGACGGGCAATGTGGGCGTATCGTCACGCCCTAATTCCTGAGGTCGCATGAAAGGCACGTCTAACCCGCAACGACGGCCGACTTCTGCGATTTCGGGATCATCAGTGGAAAGGATGACGCGAGTGAGCGTCGTTGCCGCGAGCGCCGCTTCTGCGGTGTATTGAAGCAAAGGCTTCCCACACAACAACGCCAGATTCTTGCGTGGAATACCTTTGGAGCCCCCACGGGCGGGGATGATGCCGAGGACAGCGTAGTTAGACGACAAACCATGGACGACGGACGACGGACGACGGACGACGGACGGGGGACAATCGATGGAGGACGATGGACCATGGGCGGCAGACAAGGGGTGACGGACGAGGGGCGACGGACGAGGGGTGACGGACGAGGGGTGATCGAGGGTTCCGGCTTCGGCGTCGCCAGTCGAATATCCACCCGGGTCTTCTCTAACCCAAGTGCGATCGGGGAGTACAGCTTTCCGCATGGCTTGAAGTTTTCGAGCCAGCGTTTCCGCCTGACCATAGGCGTCTTGTAGCAGACGAACGTCCACCGGATAGCCACGTCGCTTGATGAGTTCCTGACAGGCGACGGTTTCCATTAGTGAGCGAAGGGCCATTCCCAAGAAGCGGGCTTGTTCGGCATTCGTTTGTCCCGTAGAGCCTTCAGCGATGTTGAGTGCGATGGACGTTGCCGCACGGACGATTTGTGATTTGAGGTTGTACTCCTCCGGTCGAGGCAACTGGTCCACTATTCGGTAAACGACATCCACATACTCCAGCGCAAGCTGCCACACCGCTAATTTCTCGAACTTGAATGCCATCGTCCAATATCTGTCGTCTATCGTCCAACGTCCATCGTCTGATGTCTCTCGTCCATCGTCTGACGTCTCTCGTCCATCGTCCCCTCAATATGTCAGCCTCTTCTCGATCTTCAGCGGCACTCGGGCCAGCAGATCGGCGATTCGTTTTCCTGCTCGTCCATCGCCGTAAATCAGGTCCGAAGGGTAATGACCGTTGCTCAGTTGCCGTTCGACCGCTTGAAGGATCTGCCGTCGGTCGTAGTCCACATCAATAACGTTTCGGCCCCGCTCTCGCCCCATCTGTCGGGTACCGATATTCACTGCCGGGACGCCTAAGAACGAACACTCCCGGATGCCCACACTGGAATTCCCCACCAGGCAACGACTGTTATACAACAATCGCAGGAAGTCGGTTGGCGCCATGTTTTTGAAGAAGTGCATATTCGTCGGTTGTTCCAATTCGCGAAACGTCCGAATCGCGTTGGACGTGCCATCTGATCCGGCATCCACATTAGGCCAGAACCACAGTACGGGTAATCCCAGTTCACGAACGGCATAGAGCGTCTCGAAGGTATGTCTTCGCGCCAGTTCATATTCGGTCGTCACCGGATGTTGCATCACGACGAGGTAACCGTCCGAGAGATCCAACGGTGCCCCCACGCCGCCGTACTTTTCTATGGGATCGAAGTCCAATTCCGGTTGGCTGAGAATCTCGGCTGCCAGATCAATGGACGGACAGCCGGTGACGAAGACCATCTCCGGATCTTCGCCCATGCGAATCACGCGCTCGGCGGCCTTTTTGGTGGAGACGAAATGAATATTGGACAGCTTGGTGACGGCATGTCGCACTTTCTCATCAATGGAACCGGTCACCTCCCCGCCCTGCACGTGAGCTACGGGGATATTCATGTAAGAGGCGGCCACGGCCGTGGCCAGCGTCTCGTATCGATCGGCGACGGTGACCACCACGTCCGGTCTCAGGTTATCCAACACCGTCGCCAGTTCCAATAAACCGATTCCCGTCGTCTTGGCCATAGTGGCCAGGTTTTCTCCTTCGAGGACCATATAGACGCGCGCGGCAATCTGGAATCCATCTTCTTCGATGTAACGGACGGCCGTACCATATCGATCGAGGAGGGCAGAAGCGCCCACAACGAGCTGAAGTTCCAGATCCGGATGGGCTTGAATGGCTCTCAGCGCGGATCGAATGCGACTGTAGCTGGGGCGAGCGGTGACTACGACACAGACTTTACGAGGCATCGATGCTATTCCTCCAGATCGGATTCGGAGAGCAACTCATTCGCTCGAACATCGCGCTTCAGGCGAACCCCTATGAGTTCCGGTAAGCGATGGGCGGGAATGCCCGTACCTGGCTTTTTCACCGTCAGGTGTTCTGGGCGCAAAACCGTTCCCGCGGCGAGATCGACTCGAGCGACCACGCTCTTGGTGAACGCGGCTCGAAGTGTTGCCAGCTCACGAGCCAGTGCGTCCTTATCCACGGGATGGCTCATCATCCTCTCGATGAACCGCACGCCTCGGACGAGTTGCTGCAGTTCTCGAGTCGTCACCGAAGCGGGGACATCTGGACCGAACATCTCCCGGCTGAGCGTGACGTGGACCTCTATAACGTCCACGCCGAGCGTCGCGGCAGCAAGACCGGGATAGATGGTCCCCGAATGATCGGAGAGTCCAACACCACAGCCATACCGCTGGCGAAAGAAGGGAATCAAGTTCAACCCCACCTTCTCCGGCGGACAGGGGTAGATGGATGTACACTGTAATACGACCAGTGGAAGCGCCTTGGCGCGGATGCGATTGACCGCTTCGTCAATCTCGGCGAGGGGACTCATTCCGGTGGAGAGAAGGATGGGCAATCGAGTCGCGGCTATGGCTTCGAACATGACGGTATTGGTGACTTCACCGGAGGCGATCTTCCATGCGGCGACACCGATGCGTTTGAGGAGTTCCACGGCTTCGATAGAAAACGGGGAACTCAAGAAAAGGAGACCTCTCTCTTCGGCGTGTTGCTTGAGACCTCGCCATTGTTCCTCGGTGAATTCCATGCGTTTCCAGTAATCATACCGGGTTTTGTCCTGCACGCTGAACTTCACCCTCCACGGCTCATCGGGCGTGCTTTCAGCGTCGGCGATATGCGTTTGAAACTTCACCGCGTCGGCACCGGCTGCGGCAATGGCGTCGATGAAGGCATGGGCCAGACCCAGGCTCCCATCATGAGCCTGAGCGACTTCGCCGACGATCAGACAATGCGTCGAGGAGAACGTTTTGTCGGCCAGCGTGAGCATGTTGAATCAAGTAGTAGGAGTCTCAAGATCGGTTGAACAAAATCGATGTAGATCTCGCTTCTCGCTGTGCGCATCTGCGGGCCATTAATTGCCCACAGACACGGCGGGATGGGCACAGATTGACTGAGGAGCACCTGTATTGATCCCGCTTCTCGCTGTGTCAATCCGTGTATCATCTCCCACCGCGAAGCTCGCTCTGGACGCATCAACGCACGACCGATTTTTCGTATCATCGCAACCATGGTGCCGTTAATCCTCCTTCGCTGAAGCGATCTCGTCAGCCGAAGGAGATTCTGTTCGTAGCAACTGCGTTCCTCGACCGGCTTCGCGATCAAGTCATCCGAGGGTGGAGAACCTTCAATGTCTGCTCCCTGCCCTCCCGGCTTAGCCATTTGCCATGTAGTATCCGGTCATTGTGGACTCTCTTCGGTCCAGGGCCAACCCGTTTTGCCCGGCGGTGGGGGTGGGAGTTCATTCAACGTTGGACAGCGCATGGGGCCTCCTGCTGGCAGATGAGGGATGATGGATGACGGATGACGGACTTAATAGCCACAGGGGCAATGCTCATACTACCGATGACCGTCCCGAAGGCTGGCGAATACGGATTTTCTTACTTAAGGCAATCACAATGGCACCGGATTCCCGTTCCTGACGATGACGCGCCAGTACATCCTCCAATAGCGCTTTTCTCTGCGCCCGAGGAAGGTTTTCCAGTCGCAAGATCCTGCAATGAGCCTTACCCTCACGTCAGATCATCTTCTCAAAATCCTGATCCGTGGTCACAATAATGCGCCGTTCATTAATGGCCCAATCCAGGATTTCCTCGTCCCGCATTCTGGGATTCTTCTCAGCGACCAGTGCTACATCGTGGCCCCTCTCTCTCAACCAGCGTGCCACCATGCCGCTGGCGTTCACATCTACCAAAAACCTCATGCCGGAGTTCGCTCCAGGACGCTCTCGCCGGCAACTAAGTGATGGGCGTAGAGCAGGGCCGCACGCAAATCATCTGGTTCAAGTTCGGGGTAATCCTCCAGAATCTCTTGCCACGTCGCGCCTTTAGCCATGAGTTCCAGAATCATCTCCACGGAGATACGCAATCCCCGTATCACCGGCTTCCCACAGAGCACGTCTTCGTCAAAGGTAATCCGTTCCAGCAACTCTTGCCTCATCCGCCCCTTCCCGTATACACGTCCTAAGAGGTGAAGGGCAATAAAGAGGTGAAAAGTTATCCGAAGATCTCCTTGTCTTCGTCGCTTCTCCCTCTTTTTCGTCCTTTTCGTTCGACCTTCTGCACATCCCATTCCGTCCCTACAAGTAAGTGCTCCGTCTTAAACTCTATTGACATCTGCTGTCCTTCAGGGCTAAAAGAGAAGATACTCTATATTCCCAGCGTTCACACGCCGGGCTATTCTCGGTCGCCCCTTCGGGGCGAAAGAGGTGTCAAGACGACCCCACGGGCAGTCTGCGGATGCGGACAGCAATCTCCTCGATTGTCACGGCACAGCCCTCCTCAAGCCTCTCCTCAAGGCGGGGGAGGACCTCCAGAAGCCTTCTGGTCATCATCTCCGGGTCCGATACTCCCAGTCGTAGGGTGATAAGGCTGGGGTGATGGTAACCTCCCAATGCCAGCAAAGCCGAGAAATCCAAATCCTGTGTGACCACCACTCTTCCTTCTCGGCGGGCCAGTTCCAGAATCTCCTGATCGGAGGCGTTAACCGGCGAAACTTGGGAGACCCGAAGGATATCCCATCCGTGCTGCTGGAGGGCCTCAACCGTCTTTGGTGAGATGGTCCTATTGGCCAGAAGACGTAGGCTCGCCACTGTACTCCCCTATGCCGGCACCATCTGAATCTGATCCGAAACCACCCAGGCCGCGTACTTCATCGCCTGGCGCACATCTTCCTCCTCCAATTCCGGATAGGCATCGAGTACATCTTGAATGGACTTGCCCGCAGCCAGCATCTTAAGGATGACGCTCACCGTAATCCGCATGCCCCGAATTGTCGGTTGACCCAGGCAAACATCGGGGTTAATGGTGATGCGATCCAGCCTTTCCATCTTCCTTACCTCCTTCCTGGCCTTCTCCGACACAGCCAGGGATAACCGCTGCGTCCCCCATTCCTCATCATCACTAAGAGCCTGTCCCAAAACCCAGCTAAGTTATTGAAAATACGAGGTAATTTGGAATTTTGGGATAGGTCCTAAGTATCCCTCACGTTGGGATGTTCATCGCGGCCAGCCAGGCTCGCTCGTGCTCGCCAGCACGTTGACACATTACTCTTTCTGGTTTAGAATGTTGTACAACTTGAACATCTTGTAAGGAGGTTTGCCATGGCAGTCAAGGTCTTTGATAGTAACCAGGCTCGCAACAACTGGCGGGAAATGCTGGACACGGTATTGACCGGCGAAACGGATGTCGTGATCACGCGCTACAACAAGCCAGTGGCAACCATTGTCGCCTACGAAGACTACCTGGCCATCCGGGATGAATTAGCGAAACGGCGCGCCGAACGGCGAGCCAGGCGTCAGGTCGCGAGCGAAACTTTGGCCACGATGATCGCTTCGGAGCGAGTGCTGGCCCGGGAATGGGAAACACCTGAAGAGGATGAGGCATGGGCGGATTTGTAAAGGGCGATGTCGTGGTGTTGCCGTTCCCTTTCTCCAATTTGAGCGCCAGCAAGAGGCGACCGGCACTGGTCATTGCGGTGATACCACCGTACGATGATGTGATTCTCTGCATGATCACCAGCAAAGGGGCAAAAGATGCCAGCGCCATACCCATATCCCCGTCGGATTTTGTTGTCGGCGGCCTGCCTCGTGAGAGCAATGTCCGGCCCAATCGGCTGTTCACGGCTGATTCCGCCATTATCTTAAGGACGGCCGGAAAGCTCACGAAAAGGAAAATGGACGAGGTTGTCGCGGAAATCATCAGGATCGTCACCAGTTGATCACCTGGTTGTATGACGCCGAGGACGCCGAGAAGTTTTTCACTTCTTCTCCCCCCTCTGCGCTCTCCGCGCCCTCTGCGGTGAATCATCCCTTTCGATGAGCATGCGCTCAACCAGATCGCACATGGTGTGCAGGATGGCGATGTGGGCCTGCTGGATGTATGCGGTGTCCACGGCCAGCCGGTTTGTCCGGTGGTGGGAGCGGGAGTTCACTCAATGTTGGACAACGCATAGTCATGGTATGCCCTCCTTCATACGGAGTGTACCCACCCGCCGGGCTTATCCGGCATGCTCTCGGCGTCGGCGATGTGGGTTTGAAACTTCACCGCGTCGGCACCGGCTGCGGCAATGGCGTCGATGAAGGCATGGGCCAGACCCAGGCTCCCATCATGAGCCTGAGCGACTTCGCCGACGATCAGACAATGCGTCGAGGGGAACGTTTTGTCGGCCAGCGTGAGCATGTTGAATCAAGGGATAGAGCTCTCAAGATCGGTTGAACAAAATCGATGTAGATCTCGCTTCTCGCTGTGCGAATCTGTGGGCGATTAATGGCCCACAGATGCCCACAGAAACGGCGGGATGAGCACAGATTGAATGAGGAGCGTCTGTGTCAATCCCGCTTCTCGCTGTGTCAATCCGTGTATCATCTCCCACCGCGAAGCTCACTCTGGACGCATCAACGCACGACCGATTTTTCGTAGCATCGCAACCACGGTGCCGTTAATCCCCTTTCGCTGAAGCGATCTCGTCAGCCGAAGGAGATTCCGCTCGTAGCGACTGCGTTCCTCGACCGGCTTCGCGATCAAGTCATCCAGTGAATGCGTCCATGCCAGCCGCAAAGAGCATAGAGCAGAGGGTGGAGAATCTTCAACGCTTGCTCCCTGCGCTCCCGGTTTAGCCATTTGCCATGTAGTATCCGGTCATTGCGGGCTCTCCTCGATCCACGGCCAGCCGGTTTGTCCGGTGGCGGGAGCAGAAGTTCTTTCAGGATTGGACAACGCACTTATGATCCCTCTTCTCCGATCATCCAACCGCCCTTGCCACTCCCAGGATATTCCACGTTGTCTCATCCGGCTCCTGCTCCCAATCGGGAAATCCTCCTAATCGAAGAAGCTCTAAGCCCGCGCATTCCAGGAAAAATTCCAATTCAAGAGGGAAAAAGTAGCGGATTGAATGATCCTCCACAGTTTCATCCACCAGGCGATCCCCTTCCAAACGCCACACACGATAACGCACCGTGCATAGATGTTGCCGCATGTTTAACTCGCCAGAAGCGATCCGCAGGATCTTTCCCCTTTCGGTAGGGATCACCTTGATCCGTTGGGAAGGGCGTTGGTAAAGCACTGCCGGCCCATACCAAACATCGAAGATCAAAAGCCCACCCGGACGCAGATGCCGACGGGCAGTCCTAAGGGTAGAAAGCACATCGCTGTTCGTCAATTGATAGGATAATACGGCGAACATCATCAGAAGAGCGTCAAATCGACGCTTAAGGTCAACGCTACGAATATCCCCTTGGTAAAAGGCAATGGAGCCGTCGCTTAAGAGGTCGGTTGCTTTCCTCCGAGCCCGGGCCAGCATGCTTTCCGAGCGATCTACCCCGACCACCTCGTAGCCTCGCCGGGCCAGATGAACGGCATGGTTACCCGTCCCACATCCCAAATCCAAGACAGTACGGATAGGGCCGTTGCCGTAAGTTCGGAAGAGCCTCTTGATAAGATCACACTCAGCGGCATAGTTCTTGTCTTGATAGAGCGCATCGTAGACATCAGCGTAGATGGAGCCGAAAACCTCGCTCATGAGAGCACCTCTCGAATTGCATCGCATACGTATGCCACCTGATCTTCGGTCAACGCCAAACCGGAAGGAAGATACAATCCCTGGCGGGCCAACCGTTCCGCCACAGGATAGCGCTCATCGAGGAAAAAGCCACGCCTGTGAAACACGGGCTGCTCGTGCATCCCCAGGAAGAAAGGCCGAGTGTCCACGCCGCGCTCCTTCAACCTTTGAGCAAACTGATGGGCATCCATACCCGTTTCCGCCGACAGAACGACACCGTACATCCAGTAAACGTTGCAAGCCCAGGGTTCTTCTACCGGGAGTTGCAGGCCCTGGATGCCCTGCAGACGGCGCGTGTACTCTTGGCCTATCCATCGCTTCTTGGCCACGATCTGGTCCATTCTCTCCAGTTGGGCAAGCCCCAATGCCGCTTGAAGGTTCGTCATCCGAAAGTTGAATCCCAGCTCTTCGTGGTAGAACCGGCGGCCCGGTTGGAAGCAAAGGTTGCGCAAGGATCGTGCCCTCTCTGCCAGTTTCGGGTCGTCGGTGAGCACCATGCCCCCTTCACCGGTCGTGATGAGCTTGTTGGCATAGAAGCTGAAACAGCTGAGCGTGCCGAAGCTCCCGCAGCGCCGCCAAACGGGATCGGAAGTGTTGCGCTTCGAGAGATACTCCGCGCCGTGGGCCTCGGCCGCATCCTCAATGACCGCCAAACCGTACCTGTCTGCCAACTCCAAAACGGGGTCCATGTTCACAGGGTGTCCATAGATATGCACCGCCATGATGGCCTTTGTGCGAGGGGTGATTTTGGCTTCTATCTGCGAGACATCCATACACCATGTGCGCGGGTCAGCATCTACGAGTACCGGGACACCGCCGTTGTAGATGACCGCCAAGGCGCAGGAGATAATGGTGAAGGTGGGCATGATGACCTCATGGCCTGGCTCGAGACCCAGGCAGGCCACCGCCAACTGGAGAGCCACAGTACCGTTGTTGACCGCAATCCCGTAGCGCCGATCACAGTAGGCTGCCCAGCGCTCCTCAAACTGGCTGAGGAATGGACCCGCTGAGGAGACCCAACCTGAGCGGATGCACTGAGTAACGTATTCCAGTTCTCGCTCACTGAGTAGCGGCTCGTTAACCGGTAGCTTGATACCTGAAGGATTTTTACCCTTCGACATATTGCCAGCCTTTTATTGCTTCGAACAACTTCATTCGTTCTGCATTGCGCGGGTGTTGAAGCACATCCTTAACTGAGATTTCGGGTAGCAGCTCCTTGCCTTCGTCGTTTCTAACGTAAATGGTGTTGTACCCGAACCGATTCGCACCGACCAAGCGATAGCCCTTGCGGCGGGCTAAGTTAACCATCGCTACCGGTGAGGCTCCATGATAATCAGGGTGTCTCTCTGGATACTCATAGTCAGGATCGTAGGGGACGACGATATTGTTGTATCCGAATTCAACATGAGTTTCTATAATGACTACTCTAGGTGTAATACATTCCAAAGCATCCCAAATCCAATAATCGTTTCCATCAATATCAATGGAGAGAAGGTCGATTTCACCTTTAAACCCAGCCTGTTCAATCAGATGATTTATGTTTTCTCGGTTTACCTTAGCATAGACAAAGAGGGGAGGATACAAAAATGTATCGGAATGTCTTTCATAGAATTGACGTCCTCTATTTATCAAAACTTTGTTGGTATCAATAAATAGACCATGCCATCCAAAATTGAGTGCCAAATTGGCACAATTGCTATTGGCAACACCATCGCCCGCCCCGATATCCACAAAGGTCCTGTTCTTCATCCGTATGACACCAAAGATATAAAGTAACAAGCCGTCCTCATCACATTGACTAAAAACACGGTAGCCTGTGTCAAAGATAGATGGCAAAGGTCCACCTGTCTTAGCCAAGTGTCGATACCAGTGAAACAACTGGTGTTGCAGAATCCTAGTGGAAGCTCCACTCGGTTCCAGCCGTCGAATCTCCGGTCCAATGGCTGAGCGGAACAGGTTCGTTATCTTTCTCCTAACCGATGACTTAAGACGTCTGATCATTAGAATAACCCCTGCGAGGAAAACACCATCAGAACCGCTCCTTCTCTTCTTCCCCTGGATAAGGCCCCTGTTTGACCTCCAGTAGAACCGTATCTTCCAGCATGCGAAAACCGTGCCCTCCATTCACCATGATGAGAATATCGCCTTCCCGGAGTTCACGGGTGGCAACCAATTCCCGCTCGTCGTTGTAGATGTCAACCTCGCAACGCCCCTTTTTTACCAGAAGCACCTCACTTGTTCCCAGGATGTGCCGTTCGAGTGGTCGATGGACATGACGGGGGATTCGGTGTCCCTCAGGATAAACGATATATCCTACTTGGAGGTTAAATTCCGGTGGCGTCAGGAACGTTGTTTGTTCGGGATTAAGTTGAGCTCTGGCAATATAACAAAGCGGCCTTCCATTCCACATGATGTGCTCAATGGTTGGCATTCTCGTTTTCCTCCAACTGATGAAGCCTATCAACAAGGCGCTGGATGCCCTTTGATGGGTCAAAGTACCTCTCAAATACTCTATGAGCATTTCTGCTATACTCCTCGCAGTGACGATCAATTGTTGATAGCGCATCCCGGATCTCAGCGGCAGTATTTACTACCACGCCGCACCTCTCCTGTTCGATAAGCTCGCTAAGCGATGGCCACCGATTGATGATTACGGGAAGCCCAGCCCATAAGTAATAAGCAATCTTTCCCGATGAGAGACCGATCATCCGAATGTTCTCCTGAGTGTATGGAGAGCCATAAACAGGATAATAGAAAGCTATGCCCACCTTAGCACCTCTTACTAACTCCGTATATTGAGCACGAAGTGCAGGCTCGGTTGAGAATATAACTCTATGCGTCTTATCCAAAGATCGGAGCTCTTGTAAGATTGATTTGTCATTGCTCTTGTACCGTGAGTGTACCACTAAAACCCATTCACCCGGCCAATCGCGAACCGAAGCTACAATATCTTTAATACCCGTCCAACTCGTCAAGCTTCCAGCGTGGAGTACAACTCTTTGCTTAGGACTCAAATCCAAGCGAGAGTGCCAGTAATGCGAAGGGCTCCCATCCACAGGCCCCAGAGGAGCATTAGGAATGAATAAGAACCGATCCCACGGTATCCCATTATCGGATGCCATTAGCCTTGCCCGCTCCTCATCCTGGATGACAACAAAGGCAGCACGCTGGCTGGCCATTCTCTCCTGCTCTTTGAGTCGTCGCCACCAGTCGTTTGGCACCTCGTATGATAGTAATAATTCAAGGGACCAGTATATGATAGGAACTCGCAGTAATCTGGCTACAGGATCTGCTCTTGTAACTCCATGCGGATCAACACCGATAATGCATCGGTAAGATGCCGTTAGATGATATTGCAATATTTTCCTCGCTAAGGGGTGAAGGGATATTGAAACGAACCTCCCAAGCAGAGACTTAACTGGCCTCAGAAACCTGTGTCTCAAGAATCGATGCGGCATTCCTTTAGAGTGGCTGAATTTCGTTCTTGGAGGACTGTTATATGGAACAGCAATAACGCGAATGTTGGGATTCGCAAAGCTTGGAAACCTGAAGTCGGTTGGCATCGGCATAAAGATGTCAACAGGCAAATGAGAGGAGGCCAATGACTCTAACGCCGCACATAGGCTAGGAACAGTATCCAGATTGGAATATGGGTACAGAACGGCAATCCCTTTCCCTCTCCTCATTGGCACACCCTGTCCTAGATTTCCACGCTATTAACTCCTCTCCCCCTAACGCCGAGTACGGAGAGCGATCACCCGATGAAGAAAATAACCCTCATAACTGATTTCACAACGACTCATTCCTTCACCGCCGGAGGGCCTACCCAATTCTCAGACTTTGCTCATAAACTCATCTAGCCAAAGGTCTCAAACACGACAACGCCGTTGCATATATAGCATTATCCTGAAAACTCCAACCAATCTTTTTTTTCAACGAAATTTCGAAACCGGGTATCGTATAATAGGCGCCAAGTATATTGTACTCGCGATAATGAGCGGGCAGCATCCAATCGAATCTGCAAGCATGAGGGCGTTCGTCGTCTATGGAGTATGGCAGCTTTTATCCAAGTTTTCATTTTACGACGACAGACGACAGCAATGTCTCGTATGAGTATTAAACGAGAAGGTATGCCATGATGATATCGTGCATAGGCATCACAGGCGCCTTCGTTCGCCATGCGACGCAAAAAATATCCGACCGTCATTCGTTCGGGTGGAATATGATGATATACAATTGCCCTGGGAACATATCCGATTAGCATTCCCCGTCTCCAAAGTTTGCGATTGAGGCCTGTTTCCCCATCCCCCAACCAAATCTCACCGAATGCTTCGGGATTAAACCCACCGACCTCAAATAGGACATTCCTACGAATAGCCATATTGACACCATAGAAAAAACCACGGGAATCCAAACGAAATTCGTCGTACGGCTCCATCAATGAAAGTATGGGGAATACTCTCTTATCTCCCATGAACTCTAACAACCACTCTGGAGGTGAAACCTCCCACGCCGGACGCACAGGTCCACCTGCCGCTGCCATCTCGGGATGTTCAGAACATGCCTCGGCATAAGATTGAAGCCAGCCAGGGTCAAAGGTAGCATCATCATCGGTGAATGCCAGAATCTCTCCCCGTGCAACACGTGCTCCCGCATGACGCGCATTGTGCACGCCAAGATTTGGCTCAGGGATGTAGCGTGCAGGCATGCGAGCAGTAGCGTTAAACTTTTTCACCATCTTTTCTACAACTCGATCAGCAGCATTATCCACTACGATAATCTCAAAATTGTTCAAAGTTTGCTTTTGCAGGCTTTGCAAAGCCTGAAGAAGCACTTGGGGACGATTATAGGTTGGGATGATGACAGAGATCATCATACCTTCAGTCCCCTTACCCCCTGACGGTAGCCTCTTTGTATCATCATCCACGACTTATACAATGGCTTAGCACAACTTAACACCATCTTCATCCCCTGAGGTAGCGTCCAACTATATCCGACTTCTTCCATTGTCCTATGTGCAACCTGCCATACCACCAACTGGTCCAAAAACGAGAGATCCTCCCTCCACCTGCCTGGCTTTCCCTTATCCATAAAACCCAGCGGCTCTTTGACCATCTCCCCCAGCCTTTTCATCCATTCTCCACTTAATTCAATTTTTGTGCCCCCGGTAGTTCTTGCCACATCAAAGCGATTTTGGTCTATGGCTTTTTGCATACCTTCGTCATCCCATTTGAGTCTCAAAAAGTCTATTATCCCTCTCAATGTCTCCTTTGTTGAAGCATATAAATCTTCATATCTCACTTCATAGAACTGGTCTGCTGGTAGTCCTCCTGCCGCTTCCTTAACAGCACGGACATGCCTTATCCACATCCGCGCTGCACCACGCGCGTTACGAGGTGCCCAGTTTGCCCCCCACGATTTTGAAGCACTTAAGAGAGACGCTACTACATCTCGCGCATCACGCACAACGTGGATAATTCGTGCTTTTGGAAGTAGCTCAGTAATCTCTGGGATAAATAGTGCATGTGACGGGGTCTTTTCGACAAATATTTCACCTGGTTTGAGAGAGCCAATCATAGGTTCAAGGAGTTTGAACATGTACCCCTTCAAAATCTGCAAAAACTCTTCTTCAGTCAAATAGCAACTCAAACCCACAGGACGACCACTCAATTCTGTATCCAATAGCATTCGCCATGCTCTCAATTGAGAGCCAATAAACATATCGAAAATATCTGACTCTTGCCCCGTTCGCACCTTAGGGTGACAAGCCAGAAGTCTTTGCACCCAGGTCGTCCCGCTGCGAGGGCATCCAACTATAAACACCATATTTTCGCCTTTATACTCAGTAGACCAAGTCCTTGAACACGTCATATCTCTTAAAGATGCGAGACCTATGATCAATTTGAATATCTGGGTAGTATTTACGATGGAGGTACCGCCATGCTAATTGATCGTCAAACTTTCCTCTATAGAAAGCCCAGGGTTCCTGTTGGGCATACGCATCATATATCTCAGACAAATATTTCATCACTTTTTCAGTCTTACCAAAATACCCTCCTGCACTGAGGTGGGCATGAAAGGGATTTTCAATGTAACGCTGTAACTCGAAAATGTATAGTTCCCTACAAGGAGGCCAGTCAGCAACAGTATTGCAGAAAACAACATCCGCATTATATTCGCTAAACCTATCAATTATCGAATGAGGGCATTTCGTCAAAACTACGTCCGATGCATCCGTTACAAGAACATATTCTTTTAACACGGATTGGGGTTTCAGGTATTCCAACACAAGATGGACTTTGCACAGCCAGCTCCAACGAGTATTTTCTGACCCTAAAACAACGGCAGGTATATTGTACTTTGCATAACAATTCTCTATGAGTGATCTTTCCTTTCGAGTATTGTACGTCAAGAAGTATGTATTATTCACCACCTCTTCGAGTTTGCATCGCGGGCACTTCCTGGCTTTATGCAGTAATTTCTCAGTGTATTGTCCAAACTCTCTGAATATCTCCGGCGGCATTCCATTCCAGGGATTACCAAAGGGACAGTGATAAAAAAGCGGTTCTTCCGTGGACCGAAGTTCCGAAGGAGGCCAGAGATACTCAGCACTCTTGAGATCCCTACCACCTTCTTTCACCGAGAGTTTTTTTCGTAGTAACTTAAGGAGACTACGCACGAGCATCCCTCCAAGGGACAAGAGAGGTATTGATCAAGAAAATACTTTTATGGGCAGGCATATCTACAAGTAAGCCTATTACTAATATGTGCAGAATAGTCCGAACTCATCCGTCTTCCACGATGTACCGGCAATCGGGGTGACGGAAGAATCCCTGAACGACGGTGGCGAGCCGCTGAAGGCTGCGCAAGGCGGACAGCACCAGCCGCTTGAGTTGATCAGGGCCGGTGACGACCTGCTTGCCGATCCGGTGGTTCTTGGCGTGGTTCCAGACCTGCTCGACGGGATTGACTTCCGGAGAGTAGGGCGGCAGGAAATGGAGTTCCAGACGCCCTTGCGTGCCCTCAACGAATTTCCTGACCGCCCGGCTGCGATGGACCGGATGGCCATCCACGATGAGGAAGACCGGGCGTTCCTCGTCATGCAGCAGACGCCGGAGAAACTCGATGAAGCGCTGGGCGTTCAGCGACTGCTCGTAGAGCATGAAGCGGAACTCACCCCGCGGGCTGATGGCACCGATGACATTGAGCGAGAAACGGGCGCCGGTGGTGCGGACCACGGGCGTCTTGCCCTTCGGGGCCCAAGTGGTGCCTGCATGATGATCAGACCGGACGGCGGATTCGTCCAGGAAATAGATGACCCCGTTGCGCCGCCTCGCCCGGCGCCGGATCTCCGGAAAGACCTCCGCCTTCCACCGGGCCACCTGTTCGGCATCCTGCTGTTGGGCCCGGAACAGGGGGCGCTGGGGAGACAGACCCAACTGATGGAGCAGTCGCGAGATGCTCCAGCGGCTGAGCCGGATCCCAAACTCCTGATGGATGAGCTTGCCGATCAGCTTGAGCGTCCAGAGAGCAAAGGGAAACTTCCACTGCGTGGGCGGGTCCCGCGTCAGGGTGCGATAGAGCCATTCGATGGCCTTGGCATCGAGCTTCGGTCTCCGCCCGCCGCGCTTGCCGGCATCCAGGGCGTCCCAGCCACCGGCACGGTACAGGGCCAGCCAATGGAACAGGGCCGTGCGGGAGACGCCCATGCTACGCACCACCTCCATGATGGGGACACCTTCCTGCACCTGGGCGACCGCCTGGCGTCTGAACTGCGTGAGTTCCCGATGCGTCAGTCTGCGAAGATCGGTTTTCTTGGCCATGCGGCCAGTTTAACAGAGTTCGGACAATTATGCACCTCTTGGTAAGTGGTAATTACCATTCATAACCAAGTAATTCTATGTCCTTTTGATATAGGGTTCTTACTATTTCTTCAGTATCATCATCGTAATATGTCCTGTAATTCTCATGTCTGCTGCGATTGAGATGAGGTAACGTCGTTATAATTCCCAATCTGTCCATTATAATTCTAAAGTCGTCCATTAAGTTTTCGAATCTTCCAACAAAGTCAACGATTATGTTGTTCCACTTATCCGTTATGTACATGTATTGTGGCTGAAAATGTATCCATCGTGTTACTATGTTCCTAAAAGACTTGTCTTCTGATAGCTTTAATAAAAATTGAGAAAAGTCATTTATATCACTTAGATATAGGTCTGACCACGATTTATCGAATTGGTTTCTACCTCCCTGTTTTAAGAAGAAGAAAGCAGAAACGAGACGATCCCATGGATTGCGTACAAACGTGAAACTAAAGTAACGCCTGAACAATAGCGGTTTGTAATAGAGATATTCAACTGCACGGTGATGGTTCACTTTTTCCCCAAATAGGGCTTTTTCCACACTTATTCCGCCAGTTCTTGGTATGTGGACAAAAATGCATTTTAGCCTATGGAAACTAGGAATATATGGATCTTCTTTCGATCGCAACCTGTATGATATAGACTTAATAACAAGTAGAGGGTCGATCGTTATTTTGCTGTTCAACATGGTCTTCTATTTGGAGATCAAAGTCAAAGTAGACGACACCAGCATTAAAACGCGGCAGAAAACCCGTCTTAAAGAAATTATCTTCTATAACGCGAAAGGTTCCGGCATCCTCGACCATATGTTCGATATCGTCGGTAGTTGATCGTAACAGTAGGCTATATCGATATATTCCGGGCGCCAATGAGAAGCGTGGAACCGTTATAGAAATACGTTTTGCCTCAAAAGGGGAAAAGATGATTTCTGTGTTTTTCATTCGTGTATTGAAAGAAGTCACCTTATACCCCATGTTATCATAAATGCTAATACCAATATAACGACATGGCTTCATCTGACTGGTGCGGTTCCCAATCTCTAGGAGAAATTTAACCGTGTCCCCAAGTCGAACGAACCCAGGTTTACAACTTTGTCCGTGGACCACTGACTCTTGGAATACTAAAGTTCCACCACCACGAAGCGTGTTAGGCTTTGAAAGGAAATGACCAAAGTGCTGCTCAAGCGCTTCGAGGTATCTTTCTACCACATTTGATGGGCCACCGTCAGTCACAATTGACCCACTTTCTATCCACATAGCACGCCTACATAGAGTTTGTATGGAAGCCATATTATGACTCACAAACAACACCGTCCGCCCTTCCCTGGCCACATCGCCCATCTTGCCCAAGCACTTCTTTTGAAACGCGGCATCGCCCACCGCCAGCACCTCGTCCACCAACAGAATTTCGGGATCGAGGTGTGCGGCCACGGCGAAGGCCAGGCGGACGTACATGCCGCTGGAGTAATGTTTCACCGGCGTATCGATGAACTTCTCCACCTCGGCGAAGGCGACGATCTCGTCGAATTTCTTATCAATCTCCGCCTTCTTCATCCCCAGGATGGCGCCGTTGAGGTAAATGTTCTCTCGACCGGTCAATTCGGGATGGAAGCCGGTGCCCACTTCGAGTAGCGAGCCGACGCGACCGTGGATCTCGGCGCGGCCTTCGGTGGGTTCGGTGATGCGGGAGAGGATCTTCAAGAGCGTCGTCTTCCCCGCGCCGTTCCGGCCGATGATGCCGACGACTTCGCCGCGTTTGATTTCGAAGGAGACGTCTTTGAGCGCCCAGATGGTCTCATCGAGTTCGGCGGCGCCGGTGGCCTGGCCACGAAGCAATTTGGTGGCGCGGCGCAGGGGAGCGGTGACCGCCTGGGCGATCTGGTCGCGGAGGGTGCGATAGCGCTCCTGGCGGGCGCCGATGTGGTAGAGTTTGGAGAGATGCTCGACGCGAATGGCGATGTCTGACATGGTGACGGTTAGAAGCTAAGATGGTATATGGATTTCACAGCCAACGGCGGAAATGGCACACGGATCGGCACAGAAACGGCGGGATTGCCACTGATCACATAAGGAAGCATCTGTGGCGATCTCGCCTCTCGCTGTGGTAAATGGCCCACGGATCGGCACAGAAACGGCGGGATTTGCACAGATCATCATAAGGAAAAATCTGTGAACATCTCGATTTTCGCTGTGTGCATCTGTGGGCTATTGAATGGCCCACGGATCGGCACAGAAACGGCGGGATTGCCACTGATCATCATTCAGAATCAGGGAATCTTGAGCACATGCGCTTCTATTTCAGCAAGCACCTCAGCAAAGTGTGGCCCAGAGCTATCCGTCACGCCGGTCGGCAGGTGCTTGTGATGGGGAGACGTGGCGACGCCCGGGTAGTGAGGGGCATCATCATAGCGAAAAATGAGCTGGTTATGGACATCCATGAAGTGATAACGATACTTCTCCCGATCGAGATGGGTTGCTGTTTGGCGCAAGAATTCGAAGAAAACCAACCGGGAGCCATCAATAAATGTGATTTCACCTTCCACATACCCCGTATGAGGGCTGAGCTGCACCGTGTTCAAGCTGTGCGTGACAACAACAGCGCAACGATGAATGTTCGTCTCAATAGCCGCAGCGTAGACGTCAAGCACTCACCGGCTCCGAACCTGCGAGCAGTTCGTCCAGACTGTCGCGCGTTTTCTGCCAATCCTTCACCGCCTCCGCCAGAGCATACCAGAGGAAAAATTCCTGATCGTCTCCGATCTCCCCGGCATTGAACTTGCTCAGAAACTCATCGGTAGACCAGCCATATTGCTGTTCCAGGGAACGAGACCTCTCCCTCAAATGGGCCATGGCCGTTTCACAGATCTGCTTCTCCCGTTCCAATACACGGACAACCTCGGGCTTCAGCTTCACGCTCATCAGTGAACCTCCCGACGCATAACGAAGATGGGCCGCACTATCTGTGTAGTTTACAACCACTTGCTCGACCGGTCAACCGGACGACTGGACGACAGATGGCTCAAGGGTAACCCGGAGATGGCTTTGTCGGACGGGGGACCGGGCTTGCCGGACCGGGGATGGGGGACGGGAGAGCCGGTCTTCGGTCTCCGGGCAGTTTTCAGCACACGGATGGACATAGTTCCTCCAGAAACCCCCGCTGGTCGGCGGGGAGACGTCAACCTGGCAGCTCGTACGCTGGCTCATCCCTTCTCCTCATAGAAACCCCGCTGCTCGCCAGCGGGGAGACGTCACTTGGTCAGCTCGTGCGCTGGCTCATCCCTTCTCCTCATAGAAACCCCGCTGCTCGCCAGCGGGGAGCCCTCACTTGATCCGCTAGCCACAACCGGTTCATCACTCCTCCCAAGAAGCCCCGCCGCTGGTCGGCGGGGAGCCCTCACTTGATCCGCTAGCCACAACCGGTTCATCACTCCTCCTCGAATGCCCCGGAGCTCGCCTCCGGGGATCGTTACTTCCCCAGCTCCATCATTGCTCAACTGACTCCTCCCCGCAGCCTAGCTGCGGGGCTTCCCCGGGTGAGTAGCGAGCCCTCCTACTAGCTGACATCGTGACGCCTCCCCGCAGCCAAGCTGCGGGGCTTCCTCAGGTGAGTGATGTGCTCCACACTAGCTGACAGCGTGACGCCTCCCCACGGTCAAGCCGTGGGGCTTCCTCAGGTGAGTGATGCGCCCTCCTACTAGCTGACAGCGTGACGCCTCCCCACGGTCAAGCCGTGGGGCTTCCTCAGGTGAGTGATGTCTCATCTCATCAGCCGATAAGGAAAAATCTGTGAACATCCCGATGTTCGCTGTGGAAATCTGTGGGCTATTGAATGGCACACGGATCGGCACAGAAACGGCGGGATTGCCACTGATCATCATATGGAAGAATCTGTGAACATCCCGCTTTTCGCTGTGTGCATCTGTGGCCCATTCCCCCGATTCTCGCTGTGGAAATCTGTGGGCTATTGAATGGCACACGGATCGGCACCGAAACGGCGGGATTGCCACAGATCATCATATGGAAAAGTCTGTGAACATCCCGATTTTCGCTGTGGGAATCTGTGTGCCATTCCCCGCTTCTCGCTGTGGAGATCTGTTAAATGGCACACGGACCTTCGCGGCCAACGGCGGGATGGGCGCGGATCAAAAAAGCGAGGTCCCACTTCTGCCTCACCCGAGTGCCTTTGCGACATCTGCGGCATCTCCCACGCGGGTCAACCAATCAATCTGGTCGAAGTCCTGGTCAAAACTGACCAGAACAGAAACACCCCGTTCGCGGCAAATCAGCGCCATTAAAGCATCGTGGAAATTGAGAGCGCCGGCCGAGCGACGCACAAGCCCCATCACCTCATCATAGAGCCTTTCGATCTCTCCGCTGATCCAGGTGATGTCGCTGGCAGGAATCGACGCGCTCAACCGATCCAGGAGCATATTCAACTGTTCCGGACGCTTCTGCTCGCGAACACGACGGGCCAAGACACTGATCGTTTCGTTCATCACACAGTCAAAAAAGACGAGCTCGGTCTTCTCGCCGTTCAAGGCATCACGGAGGGCAATGGCGGCGCTGTGCCAGGTGTCACGATCGTCCAACAAGGCAACCAGCACATTGGCATCAATGACGGCTATGGCCATCGTATATCGCCTCGGTGTCGGCCACAGCATCCCCTCCCAGAGAGATGACCCCGGTCAGGGCACGCAATCTGCTGGCCGGTACAGTCCGCAACGCCGGTTCACATAACGCCCGCAGCCTCTCTAACAACCTGGCCCGCTCGGGCGGAGGCAGGCGACGGAATGCCTCTATCAACTTGGTTTCGGGCACTTCCAACTCAAAGGAAAGCACAGTCGATGCCATATGTTTCCTCCCTCCTTGCTGCCATCCAGTATAGGCCCTCGGGCATCGGCGCGTCAAAGCGTTTATCGATCGGGCGACCGGGCTTTGTCGGACGGGACAGCCGGTCTCCGGTCAGTTCCAGCCACGTCGATCCCGCTCCTTGCTGTGTGCATCTGTGTCCCGTTAAATAGCACACGGACTTTCACGGCCAACGGCGGAAATGGCACACGGATCGGCACAGAAACGGCGGGATTTGCACAGATCACATAAGGAAGAATCTGTGAACATCCCGATGTTCGCTGTGTGCATCTGTGTCCCATTCCCCGCTCCTCGCTGTGGAAATCTGTGGCCCATTAAATGGCACACGGATCGGCACAGAAACGGCGGGATTTGCACAGATCATCATTTTGGGCATCGTAGATGTCTTCCTCCGGCTCGTTCCACTCGCGAAAACCCGTTTCGGCCAGTCGCATCAGGGCGATCGTTTCGGCTCGTTCCTCAAGCGCCTCCACCAGCGCCAAGAGTTGCTCCGGAGGCAGTTGTAAGACCAAGGCCTTAATCTCGTCGAGACTCAAATCCAATGTGACCTGAGGCATGGTGCTTCCCTCGGCATCAGTCTACCATGTCCGATTCCTATAGATCAAATTGACGAAAATCTGTGTCGATGCCGCTTTTCGCTGTGGAGATCTGTTAAACGGCACACAGATCGGCACAGAAACGGCGCGATTGCCACGGATGACATAAGGAAGCATCTGTGTCGATCTCGCTTCTCGCTGTGGGAATCGGTGGGCCATTCCCCGATTTTCGCTGTGTGCACCTGCGGCCTCTTCGCCCGTGAACCCCAGGCCCCGGAGCTCACCTCCGGGGTCCGTGACTTGATCAGCTCGTCTCACCGCCGTCCCCCCTCCCTCGAATGCCCCGGAGCTCGCCTCCGGGGATCGTTACTTCCCCAGCTACGTCATTGCTCAACTGACTCCTCCCCGCAGCCAAGCTGCGGGGCTTCCCCGGGTGAGTAGCGAGCCCTCCCACTAGCTGACAGCGTGACGCCTCCCCGCAGCCAAGCTGCGGGGCTTCCTCAGGTGAGTGATGTCTCGTCTCATCAGCCGATAAGGAAAAATCTGTGAACATCCCGCTTTTCGCCGTGTGCATCTGTGGCCTATTAAATGGCACACGGATCGGCACAGAAACGGCGGGATTGCCACAGATCACATAAGGAAGCATCTGTGTCGATCTCGCCTTTCACTGTGTTAATCTGTGGCCCATTCCCCGCCATTGACGGTGTCCATCGGTGGGCTATTTCATGGCACATAGTGATGGCGTTCATGAGTTCACCTGGCAGGGGACCAGGGCGCTGGTGCGTGGTCGAAGATCACCCTGCCATCAGCGCGTCCAGATCGATCCGAGTATCCACTTCCGGGTTCCAGGTGAGCAATCCTGCATCTCGGGCAGCCCGCAGTAAGCGCACATCTGACGCTACCAGCACCAGATCATCCCCTTCCGCTCGCAGGAGCTGAGCAACGCGCAGAGCAGAACCGAGGTGAGAGCATCTGTAGCATTGAGGGCATGCTGCTCGATCAAGGGCAGCGACGCCCGCACCAGATCATCAGAAACGGACTGCAGAGAAAAGTCTGCGGTGTCAATGACTTCGGCGCGGAACTCAACCATGGCTTGTTGAAACGCCCGCTGCGAAATGTCACCCGAATTCCTTCGGCGCACGAGAATGGAAATGATCTCGCCTAAGGTGATGATCAGGGCCATCATCCGCGTGGCCGGGACGGTATCAAACAGGTGATTGATTAACGGTGTGCCCACTTCAACCACATAACGCTTGCCCAGTGCGCTGGCATCCAGGAAAAAGTGGTTCATCGTCTCTGGAGAAGAAACTACTCTTCCCGCATGGCAATAATGCCCCGGCTGAGCAGGTTATCTTCGGGTTGCACGCCTTCTTGCCGCATGAGGTCCTGCAACTTCTCCGCACCGATCGGCCGGGCAGTAATGCCCATCTGCTGAAACCATTCATCGAACCAGGCTTTCCAGCTCGCCTTATCCACCCAGTGAACATCGTCCCGCCGGTGCCGCTGCAGCCTGGCCGCCAGTTGTTCCAACCCCTGACGCACTTTGGCCAACTCTTCTTCAATCCGAGCAATTGTCGCTTTCAGCGTCTCAAAAGTCACCATGGAAATTCGCTACTCCGCTTCGGGCTATGTGGCGGCCAGCATACAGGATCAGGATTGGCTGCTTATCAAGCTTACATCCTCATTGGACTGGTCGTCAATCTCACTCGTCACAGGGGACAGAGGACCGGGCTTGCCGGACGCGAGACCGGGGACGGGACAGCCGGTCTTCGGTCTTCGGGCAGTTTTCAGCACACGGATGGACATAGTTCCTCCAGAAACCCCGCCGCTGGTCGGCGAGGAGACGTCGCTTGGCAGCTCGTGCGCTGGCTCATCCCTTCTCCTCATAGAAACCCCACTGCTCGCCAGCGGGGAGACGTCACTTGGTCAGCTAGCCACAATAGGTTCATCACTCCCCCCAAGAAGCCCCGCCGCTGGTCGGCGGGGAGCCCTCACTTGATCCGCTAGCCACAACCGGTTCATCACTTCTCCTCGAATGCCCCGGAGCTCGCCTCCGGGGATCGTTACTTCCCCAGCTCCGTCATTGCTCAACTGACTCCTCCCCGCAGTCAAGCTGCGGGGCTTCCCTGGGCGAGTAGCGAGCCCTCCTACTAGCTGACAGCGTGACTCCTCCCCACAGTCAAGCTGCGGGGCTTCCATCCTCCTTGTCTCCGTTGTAACCACCACACTAGCTGACAGCGTGACTCCTCCCCACGGTCAAGCTGCGGGGCTTCCTCAGGTGAGTGATGCGCCCTCCCACTAGCTGACAGCGTGACTCCTCCCCACGGTCAAGCCGTGGGGCTTCCCCGGGTGAGTGATGTCTCGTCTCATCTTCCAGGGACTCCCTTTCGACTACGACATCTCGCCAGGAGTCCTCCGCCCTCTCTCTGTCCGGTCAAAATCGCTGTCGAAACTTATGAGCGTATAGTCATATTTCGCCGCGGCGACATACTGATAGGCATCATCGAAGTCTAACTGATACTGCTGCCGAACCTGGAGAAGTCGTTTGAGGTCGGCACTATCCAGACGAATTCTCATCACTCCCCCATCTTCAATGGTGTCTGAGATAAAATCCTCAAACACGTCGTCCTTATTCAACCGAGTGAGGATGACGCCTATGGAATAAAGCGAAAACTCGGTCAGGGCGAGTTGCCCTGGTTCCGCCGCCAGCAGGAATGTGCGGACCTCTCCCGCTTTGGCCTGGTCCAGAAGCAATTCCAACCAGATATTCGTGTCCAGGAGGTACATCAGTCTCCCCACCACTCTAGCGCTTTTTTCTGCAACTCCAATGAGGTGAATTGGTCGCGATACTCCCTCAGACCTCCTGCCCAAGTCAACCGAAGCTTCTTCCGTCCCCGCCGTCGCCTCTTCTCCAGCAAGAATTCGACGAAATCGCGAACCTCTTGCTGGAGATCAGGGGGCAACTCGGCAATCAATGCTTCTAATGGTTGCTCTCTCATGATTCCTCCCAGATTCTACGTCCATCGAAAGGGCGGAAATAGCACATGGGTTTTGTCGGACCGGGGGACGGGACAGCCGAGCTTCGGTCTTCGGTCGGTTCCCAGCATACGGATGGACATAGTTCCTCCAGAAACCCCCGCTGGTCGGCGGGGAGACGTCGCTTGGCAGCTCGTGCGCTGGCTCATCCCTTCTCCTCATAGAAACCCCGCTGCTCGCCAGCGGGGAGCCCTCACTTGATCCGCTAGCCACAACCGGTTCATCACTCCCCCCCAAGAAGCCCCGCCGCTGGTCGGCGGGGAGCCCTCACCTGATCAGCTAGCCACAACTGGTTCATCACTCCCCCCAAGAAGCCCCGCCGCTGGTCGGCGGGGAGCCCTCACCTGATCAGCTAGCCACAACAGGTTCATCACTCCTCCTCGAATGCCCCGGAGCTCGCCTCCGGGGATCGTTACTTCCCCAGCTATGTCATTGCTCAACTGACTCCTCCCCGCAGTCAAGCTGCGGGGCTTCCCCGGGTGAGTAGCGAGCCCTCCCACTAGCTGACAGCGTGACTCCTCCCCACGGTCAAGCCGTGGGGCCTCCCCGGGTGAGTAGCGAGCCCTCCCACTAGCTGACATCATGACTCCTCCCCACGGTCAAGCCGTGGGGCTTCCACCCTCCTTGTCTCCGTTGTAACCACCACACTAGCTGACAGCGTGACGCCTCCCCGCAGTCAAGCCGTGGGGCTTCCCCGGGTGAGTGATGTCTCGTCTCATCAGCCGATAAGGACAAATCTGTGTCGATCCCGCTTCTCGCCGTGTGCATCTGTGGCCTATTAAATGGCCCACAGATCGGCACCGAAACGGCGGGATTGCCACAGATCACATAAGAAAGCATCTGTGTCGATCTCGCCTTTCGCTGTGGAAATCTGTGTCCCATTCCCCGCTTCTCGCTGTGGAAATCTGTGGGCTATTGAATGGCACACGGATCGGCACAGAAACGGCGGGATTTGCACAGATCACATAAGGAAAAATCTGTGAGAATCCCGCTTTTCGCCGTGGAAATCTGTGTGCCATTCCCCGCTTCTCGCTGTGGAAATCTGTGTCCCATTCCCCGCCTCTCGCTTCGCTGCGGCCATCTGCGAGCCATTCTCTCGCTTCATTCACTGTATTCTTGCAGAAGTCGGTGATAGAACCTCTCGTCTATCCAAATACCAGCCTCAATCAGACGGTCCAACTCATGTCCAAGGGAATGAATGACCCCTCGCTCACGAGCTTCGATGAGAACCCCGATGGTACCCGTCGTCGCGAGCCCTCTCAGGCCAGCCACCCGTCGCCCCTGTCGATCATCGAGGATGACCAGATCGGCCCCTCTCTCCAAAGCGAGAGCGATGGCCTCCCGTTCTCCTTCCCCTAAATCTTCAGGAATACCTTCGAGAACGCTTCCGGAGGCCTCTCCAAGATGAAACGCTCCCTTTTGGAGAAGCGCTTGTAATGTCTTCGCCTCCTCACCAGGTTTGGCTTCGATCTCCTTGCGCACGGCGACGGGGATGAGCACTTCGTCGTAGAGATGGATCAAAAGCTCGAGCCGATCGATCTTAGCCAACAAGATCAGCGGGCTCGTGTTACAGACGACTTTCACGAACTTTCCTTGGCTCGGGCTTTGGCCTCTTGGATCTCCCGTTCCAATTCCTCCAGGGAATAGTTGAACACCGGTATTCGATACTGCGCCAAGCGATGGAGGAATTCCACCCGGCCCAGGCCGGCCAATTGGGCGGCTCGTCCCGAGGAGACGAGGCCCATCTCGTAGAGTTTGGCCGCCACCAGAAACCTGAGTTCATCCTCGAAGTCCTCGGGCTTTTTGCCCATCGCCTGTGGCAAATCCTCCGGATACGGTATTTTCAAAACCCTCGTGGTCATCATCCCTCACCAGAGATGGGGCGATGCCAAGAACCTCAGCCCCCCTCACCTCGGCGCGTGGTCATCATGCGCTTCATGCCGATTCTATAGCATTCTGCCCAACCAATCAAGCTGGCGATGTCCGACGCCTCTCGATAGGACCGGGGACGGGGGACCGGGGGATCGAGCTTGCCGGACGGGACAGCCGGGCTTCGGTCAGTTCCAGCCATGTCGATCCCGCTTCTCGCTGTGTGCATCTGTGTCCCGTTAAATAGCACACGGATTTTCACGCCAACAGCGGAAATAGCACACGGATCTTCACCGAAACGGCGGGATTGCCACAGATCACATAAGGAAAAATCTGTGAACATCCCGATGTTCGCTGTGTGCATCTGTGTCCCATTCCCCGCTCCTCGCTGTGTCAATCTGTGACCTATTCCTTCGCCGCCTCGTCCATCGATTACCAAATTGTTTTGATCTGCTGAGCGTTCCGCAGCACCTCGTCCTTTGTGATGACTGTAGCCTGGTAATACGCAGCCGTCGCGGCAATGATACGATCGTGAATCTCCCGCTCCTCGGGGAATTGCAGCATCACTCGAAAGATCGTGGCATCGAATGGTACGATGGTGAAGCCATCCCCTTGCTCAATTCGCTGCACCACTTCCTCAATGGTGATCGCCGCCTTCTTCTTGTGCGCAATATAGGTCATCTCGGCCAAGACAATAGTGGGCACCAGGACCTGAATCTCGGCCAGCTCGGCTCGTTCCAGAAGATGCTCAACCGCCTTTGAGAGGCGAGCGTCCCCAGCGATGAACCAGACCAAACTGTGAGCATCCGCCACATATATCCCCGGCTCACTTTCACTCGTCATCGTCATAAGCGTCTTTGAAGACCGCCCGCTCGGCTTCCCTCACCTCATCCTCGGTGATCTCGACTCCTTTCCATAATCCCCTCAGCTTCACTCTGGACGGGGGACCATGAATCTCATGCGCCAGGAGCGTGCGGAGTTCTTCCAGCTCCCGTTGGATGGTCTGCAACCGGGCCAAAATATATTCGTTCATTTTCGATGCCTTCTGATGGCGTTCCATATCCGCTCGGTCATATTATGCCACAGATTGAATCGGCCCCGCATCTCTCTCGGAACACGAGCCAGTCGCGCGCGAGGATGGTCAATCGGTGCCGGACCGGGCTTTGCCGGACGGGAGACCGGGGACGGGACAGCCGGGCTTTGTCGGACGGGTGACAGGGGACCGGGCTTTGCCGGACGGGAGACCGGGGACGGGACAGCCGGGCTTCGGTCTCCAGTCAGCTCCCAGCATACGGATGGACATAGTTCCTCCAGAAGCCCCGCCGCTGGTCGGCGGGGAGACGTCACTTGGTCAGCTAGCCACAACAGGTTCATCACTCCTCCTCAAATGCCCCGGAGCTCGCCTCCGGGGAGACGTCGCTTGATCAGCTCGTCTCACCGCCGTCCCCCCTCCCCTCGAATGCCCCGGTGCTCGCCTCCGGGGATCGTGACTTCCCCAGCTCCGTCATTGCTCAACTGACTCCTCCCCGCAGTCAAGCCGTGGGGCTTCCACCCTCCTTGTCTCCGTTGTAACCACCACACTAGCTGACATCATGACTCCTCCCCACGGTCAAGCCGTGGGGCTTCCCCGGGTGAGTAGCGAGCCCTCCTACTAGCTGACAGCGTGACTCCTCCCCACGGTCAAGCCGTGGGGCTTCCACCCTCCTTGTCTCCGTTGTAACCACCACACTAGCTGACATCGTGACTCCTCCCCGCAGTCAAGCTGCGGGGCTTCCCCGGGTGAGTAGCGAGCCCTCCTACTAGCTGACAGCGTGACTCCTCCCCGCAGCCAAGCTGCGGGGCCTCCCCGGGTGAGTGACGTCTCGTCTCATCAGCCGATAAGGACAGATCTGTGAACATCCCGATTTTCGCTGTGGAAATCTGTTAAATGGCACACGGATCGGCACCGAAACGGCGGGATTTGCACAGATCACATAAGGAAGCATCTGTGTCGATCCCGATTTTCGCTGTGGAAATCTGTGTCCCATTCCCCGTTCCTCGCTGTGGAAATCTGTGGGCTATTGAATGGCACACGGATCGGCACAGAAACGGCGGGATTGCCACTGATCATCATAAGGAAAAATCTGTGAACATCCCGATTTTCGCTGTGGAAATCTGTGGGCTATTCCTCGCTCAGCGTTTCTCGGAAACGAATGTCGATATTTCTTGAAGCACCACATGGATATCCTTCAGCGGATCACCCGTGAGTGGCGAGGAGACCACACG
>Ga0256841_1000264_pt1 | contig 57179 bp, 40 predicted proteins | sample 356308metaG_FD_185971 | JGI IMG/M metagenome (GOLD analysis project Ga0256841, IMG submission 185971) | Hydrothermal vent microbial communities from Mid Atlantic Ridge, Atlantic Ocean - 356-308 | ecosystem: Environmental > Aquatic > Marine > Hydrothermal vents | place: Atlantic Ocean: Mid... | reverse complement strand
TGCCGAGGGAATAAAATGCGAAACAAAAAGGACGGGAATAAAACCAGAAGAAAAGTTTAAAAATGGAATCTTTGCAAAGAAAATTCAGGGGAAGAAAACAACATTTTCAAGCCGCCCGTTTAAAGGCATTTTCAGGTTGCCGGTGACACCATGGAAACCGCAAAGCCAAAAGCCAGGAAGAACCCTGCCGGAAGCCTGTCTCCGGCGTACTTCAGACAAACCACAAAGAGCACCGCCAGCAGCGCCAGCAGCCCGTCACCGGCCACCAGCAGGCCGCGCGTGGCCCGCCGTTCTCTTTTGAGCGCCACCCAGGCGCCCGGCAGCAGGCCGGCCAGAAAAACGGTCACGATCAGCGCAATCTGAAAGTAAATATAGCCGAAAATGATCTGAAAAGCAAAGATCACCAGGATTTCGCTGCCCATGTCGAACCAGCCGGAAGTCAGCAGGACGAACTCGCAGCTGGAAACAAACCAGAGGTACAACGCCATCAGAACGGCCGCCGGAACAAAAAAAATGGCCGGTGACGTGGCAAATTTGGCAAACCAGCGCGAGAGCACCAGCCGCATGAGCCGGGGCGCAAAATCCGTATTCCAGGGGGCGTGGGCTGTCACCAGGCGGTTCAGCTCGGCGATGCGCTGCCCGGACAGGTTTCCGTAAAAGTAGCGGCTGATGTAGTCGGTGGCGATGTGCCGCCGACGCAAAAGGGCCGGGATATCCGTCTTTAGGGATCCGTTGCGGCACACACAGACGATTTTCTGACCCGGCAGCAGGAGCAGATGCGAAAAGATCCCCTGCGCCGTACTGTAGAGCACCGACAGCTCGCGCCGCTGGAGTTCCGACAGGTAGTTTTCAAAACCCGGCATGGAAAAAGAGAAAACCCCGCCGGCGGTCAGGTGCTGCTTGACCTGTTGAAAAAAGCGGCGCGTAAAGTAGCGGTTGAGACGGTACGTCGAGGGTTCTGGTAGACAGACAATCACGGCATCGTAACGCCGGCGGGTGTGTTTCAGAAAGGCGCGGCCGTCTGCGTGGATGATGTGCAGACCTGCAATCCGCCGGATCAGGCCGAATTTCACCTGGAGATCGCTGATATCCGGGTTGATTTCAACGTAATCGATACGTTCCAGGTGATACTTGGCGATCTGCGTCATAACGCCGCCGGGAGCGGCGATCAAGAGCAGCCGGCGCGGCCGGTCGATCTGCACCAGGGGGTAGTGAATCAGTTCTTCGGCCAGGCTCACCCGCTGGCTGCCGGCCAGCGGCCGGCCGTCTTCAAACAGCGTCACCTGTTCCTCTTGTCGATACACGGTCAGACGGCCGTAACGGGTTTCGCGCCAGTCCACCAGGCGGCCCGGCACGTGCCGCAGAAAAAGGCCTTCGGCCCCCATGCCGGCCGCCAGCAGACCCAGCACCAGCACAGCACCACCGTACAGGAGCATGCGGCGCTGCCGGCCGCATGTATAGAACAGCACCGCCGCCAGCAGGGGCAGGTTGGCCGCAAACAGCGCGCTCATGGGCCGCAGCGCAAAAACCAGCAGGACCGCAAAGAGCACCCCGCCACCGATATCGCCCAGGTTGTCGCAAATGTAGATCCGGGCCCCGGGAAAATCGTAGATGGCGCTGCGCAGCACAAAGAGCGCATAGGGCAGCGCGAAACCCACCAGCAGGCAGTAAGGCAGCAGGGTCAAAAAGGTAAACGCCAGCGTGGCCCCAAATCCCACCGAAGCGCCCTGCACAAAAAGGGCCGCGTGCAGTTCCCGGATGACCACGATCAGCGTTGTGGGTATGGCCGCCAGCAGCAGCGAAATTACCGCCAGGCCCCGGCTGCCGGCCCGCAACCCGCGTCCGGCGGCCGCTTGGGCCAGCAGCGTGCCGGCGGCGCCCAGCACCAGCCAGTTGAACAGGATCAGGGCGATGACGAACTCATTGCCCTGAAACTGGGTCAAGAATTCACGGATGAGCGCCAGCTGGCCGGCCACCGACGAAATGCCCGTGGCAACAACCAGTGCGATAACAGCCTTTTCATCTCTTTTCTTCAAAGTACTGTACGCGGTAGGTCATCACTTCCAGGCCGGGTTCTTTCCAGGCATGTGCGGACAGGCCGGCTTTCAGGCACAGCTGCGAAAGAAAATCCTCCGGGCGCGGAAGCTGTTCCCACACCTGGGGCAAGAATGTGGCGCTGGCCATGTCCTTGCGGATGATGACGCCGTCTTTTCCGACCTGCAGTTTAGAAATCAGGTCGCGGGGGCCGTCAAAGTTCAGCGGCCGGGGTTGGGTCAGCACGGAGACTTCAATGTCCACATTCTCGAGTTCATCGGCGGAAAGCGGTGCAAAGCGCGGATCCCGCATGGCGGCATTGACGGCGTTTTGGCGCACACCGTCCACAATCGATTCGGCAGCGCTCAGACTGCCGATACAGCCGCGCAGGCGGCCGCCGATTTTAAGCGTAACAAAGGTTCCGCTGTGGCGCTGCAGCGCCGGATCCTTCAGCTTCGGCGCCAGCGATTCCACCTCGCCGGCCGGCACGCTGACCCCCAGCCTGTGCATGAGCGTCGAACGCGCCAGTTTCACCAGGGCTTGCCCCTGTTCATCGGTCAGTCGGGTCTGCGCTTCGTCGGCCATGGTTTTTCCCCCCACAAAAGCAATGGCGGCATACCCCACCACGCCGGCCCTGCCGCCGGCGGTATCGCCGCTGTTGGTGTAGTTTAAAAGATAGGGCCGCCAGTGGTGCCGACGCGCCAGGCGGATGGCAACCGCGATGGGTCCCCGACCGCAGGCGCAGTTGCGGCAGGCCGCGATCTTTTCGGCATCCAGCGCCAAAATGCTGTGGATGGTGCGCCGGTCCCTGGCAACCGCCCGGGCATAGGGCAGATAGTGGGAAAGGTCCGAGCTGACCAGCAACAGCGTGTGCGCGTCCAGCAGCGGGTCTATGGCACGGCTGACCATGCCGGTATCGACCTGCCCCATGACAACAGGCACGATGGTAAAGGCTTTGAGCCGGTACTGCAGAAGCGGCAGCTCCACTTCCAGGCTGTGTTCGCCAGCGTCGGAGGCCGGGACGGATTTGAAAATAGGGAAATGCCGCCGCAGGTAGCGGGCATGTTTGTCCACCGGCACCGTCCCCAGCGGCGTCTGATAGGCGCTGACATCACTGACGGCGCAGCCGGAAAATCCCACGCGGTGATCGGGCCCCAGCAGCACGATGCGCTGAAATCGGTTGCGGTCGACGGCCAGCAGGCCGTGGGCCGCCGTCAGCCCCGAGTAGATATACCCGGCATGCGGCATGATCAGGGCCTTCAGCGAGCCGCGGGCGGGAAGCCGGATGGCGCTGTGCCGCGCCTGCCTGAGCAGCCCGGCGATGGTTGCTTCGAGCGTCCGGCGGTCCGCCGGGTAAAACCTGCCGGCCCACACCGCCGGCCGGATGCGGCCGGCGGACGCACACGCAGCGCTCACGGCCCAAAGCAGCAGGGCCATACCGATGGCGGCGGCTTTCTTCATGCGCACCCGTCCACTGGCTTTCCGATCAGGTATCCGCTACGAATCCACCCAGAGCGACCGGCAGCGGGGCTTTATCGCGGCATCCGAATTATTTCATGCCTGTATTTTTTATATATCAGAATGCCCCGTTGCGCAAGTACGCCGAAGGCCTTCGACGGCAGTCATGCCGTTCCATGTTTTCCACGCCGCCCCCACCCGTGGTGTCATCGACAGCCCGGAGGCTGAAGACGCCGGCCGCCACAGGCTGCATATACTTTATCCAACGACCATGCCCGGTGGATTTGACAACGCCCGTTTTATTTTTATCATATATTCAAATCCGCCGGGGAAAACGCCAATAACCTCCGGCAGCGGAGTATTCGCCACATTTCGCTTTCAGGGCTTCTAACCGCCGAGGAGATCGACCATGGCCAAGAGCTACTTCGCCATTCTCGGTATTTCGCCGGATGCGACCGGAGAGGAAGTCAAAAGCGCTTTTCGCAAACTGGCCAAAGAGTTCCACCCGGACCACTATGCGGGCGGCAACGAACGGTTCCGCCAGATCCAGGAAGCCTACGCGGTGCTTGCAGACCGCCGCAAACGCCGCGAATACGAGCAGAGCATCCGCCAAACACGCCCGATGTCCGTCCATCGGACCGTCGCCGGCTCCGGCTCCCACCCCGAACCGCTGATCCCCCGAACAGACATGTTCCCGCCGCGTTTCCGGCGGCCCTTTACGCGCACCCCCGAGGATCTCCTGGCCCGCCCGCAGCCCGGTTTCTCACCGTATTCCCGAGCCGAACCTGTACACTTCGAAAACCCGGTCATCGAGATTGCGCTCACTGCGCAACAGGCCCGGCGCGGCGGCACCGCCAGAATCCTGCTGCCGACCCGTAGTGTTTGCCCGGCTTGCGACGGTGGCGGCGCAAGAGGATGGTATGCATGCCCGCGCTGCAACGGCCGGGGAGTGGTTACCGCCGAAATACCCCTGGCGGTTCCTTTCCCTGCGGGCCTCGACGAGGACCATGCCGTCTTCATCGCGCTCGATCAATACGGAATGGCCGGCTCCCGGCTCACCGTACTGTTCAGGCCGCCGTATGGGTGAACGTCACGCTGCACGGGGAAGCGACGCCGAGCTCAAAACGTCACCCAGCGTTTTTCGTAGATGGCCAGGGATTTGTATCCGAAAATGGCGTTCAGGTGGTGCAAAAAGGCGTGCCGTCCCTCTTCCTGCCAGATATGCGTGATGGCATCGTTGGCACGGCTGTACAGCGCCAGAGTTTCCGACAAGCTGGCGGGCCGCGGCTGCTTCTCCTGGTGGCGCACGTAACTGTCGATCAGGCCCAGCCACATGCGGCTGACTCCCATGATATAATACGGCCAGGTGTCCTGCACGGCGCGGGACCAGTGCTTGTCGCTGGTGTCGCCGATACCGGGCTGCGCGGGCTTGCCGGGGGTGTCGAAAATCACGCGCTCTAAAATTTTTTCCCGGTTCAGATCCGCCAGCATTTTTTGCGCGCCGATGGCCTGGTAAACCTGTCGCGCCGTCGCGGCGCTGCTGTAGAAAATAAAACTGAACTGGTGCCCGGCCGCGTCGCGCGCCGCCCGGCGGTGAAAACGCCACAGCCGGATCTGACCGCCGAAACGATCCAGGACCGGCGCGATGACACGCTGCGCCAGCAAAAGATCCACCGGCCAGCGCGGATCGCTATTTTGCGCCCAGCTGATCTTAAAGCGCGCATGCCACCATCCGGACGCTGCCGACAGGTTGTTTTGCGCCGGCGGACGGCTAAGCGTCTGTTTTGGAGGCAGACTGCTTGCACAGCCGGCCAACAGCATGAGCACTGCCATCAACGGAACCATACCGCGCCCTGACTTTGGATTTTTCAAAATCATCTCCCTGCCGCCGTGGTTTTCATCGGCCGGCGGCTTCCCGGGCATCACAAGCCGCAGCCCCAACAATACGGGCGGCGGGAAGCTTTGCCACCGGAACAGGCTTGTCGATACCGAGCTGCAGATACATAGGTTAATGACCGGGCGTTTCTGTTTTGCGCAACGCTTCGGTCACGCAGTAGATCCCCTCGCCGCGCAGCGCCGGCTTGAAGCACAGGTTGTCCGACAGGCAGCGGGAGCGCCGGCGGTCGCCGGCCCGCCAGCGCCGGATCAGATCGGGCTCGCAGATCAAGGGGCGAGACAGCGCGATGTAGTCCGCCAAGCGGTCTTTAACCAGAGCTTCGGCCACCTCCAGCGAGCGGATTCCACCCACCATGATCAGGGGCACCTCGATGGCGTCCCGGCAGCGCTCAGCGGCCCGGCGGTAGAAGGCCTCGTCTTTTGCACTCTTGGGATCGCCGCTGCGCACGGGCGTGTATTTTCCGGAAAGCCCCGTGCCGCCGGACAGTTCAATGGCGTCGATACCGGACATCTGCAGGCGCTTGGCCAGTGCCAGCATGTCATCCTGGCTGAACCCGCCTTCCAGGAAATCCTCGGAGTTGATCTTGATCAACACCGGGTAATCCGGCCCCGTATGATGCCGAATGCTCTCTAACACCTCGAGTATTATGCGAAAGCGATTGTCGGGGCTGCCGCCGAAATCGTCATCGCGCTTGTTGAAAAACGGCGAGAGGAACTGGCTGAGCAGATAGCCGTGGGCGGCATGGATCTGCACCCCGTCGAAGCCGGCCTCCCGGGCGCGCCGGGCAGCCTTGCCGAAAGCCTCGATGGTGTCGGCAATTTCATCGGCGGTCATGGCGCGTGCCGTTATTCCCGTTGGGCTTTGAAATGCCGACGGGCCGATGACGTCCAGCCCGGTCAGCTCAGCCGGCGCCTGACAGCCGGCGTGCGCCAGCTGCAAAACGATCTTTCCGCCCGCCGCATGCACGGCCGCCGCCATTTCGGCCAGGCCGGCAATGCACGCCTTGCGGTCAGCGCCCATCTGGCGGATCCCGGCCCGTCCCTCCGGCGATACGTAGGCATGTCCCGAAATAATCAGGCCCACCGACCCTGCGGCCAGCTGCGCTACAAAATTGCAAAGTTCAGGGGTTACCGTACCGTCTTCTGCCGCCATGGCTTCCCAGGTGGCCGAACGCACGAAACGGTTTTCGAGGGTCATTCCATTGATCGTCGTGGACTCGAACAGATCGGGCATGTCGCGGCTCCTTTCGCCGGGTTCAGATGCGGTGATCTTCAGAATGCCACTTCACGCAACAAAACACAAGCCGCGGCAACATCGCCGCCGGCCAATTGCGTCCCGGGGCATTGGCCCCGCCGTATTTGGCCCGTCAGTACAGGCGGCGGCGAAAAAGCCAGGCCGCAACGGCCAAAGCGGCGATCCCGATGACGGCCAGCGGCCAGAACTGGCTGACGAGCAGGTGAAACGGTGTGCCCTCCAGGAAAACGCCGCGTACGATCACCATGAAGTAGCGCATGGGATTGACCAGCGTTATTTTCTGCACGATCGGCGGCATGTTGAGAATCGGGGTGGCGAAACCGGAGAGGATGATGGCCGGAACCAGGAACATGAAGGCCCCCAGCAGTCCCTGCTGCTGGGTAACCGACAGCGAGGAGATCATCAGCCCGACACCGATGCCCGAAAGCAGGAACAGGAAAAGGCCGGTATACAGGGCCGGCAGACTTCCCATCAACGGCACCTGAAACCAGAAAATCGCCACCAGGATAATCAGGGTCGCTTCCAGCATACCGATGGCAAAGCCCGGCACGGCTTTGGCGATCAGGATCTCCCAAGGCCGGTAAGGGGTGACAAGCAACTGGTCGAACGTACCCTGCTCACGTTCGCGGGCCACGGAGAGAGCCGTGACCAGCATAGTCACCACCAGGGTCAGCAGCCCCACGATCCCCGGCACGATAAACCAGCGGCTGAGCAGGTTCGGATTGAACCACGAACGCACCACCAGACGGGCGAACGGTCTGGGCAGCCCGTGCTGTGTGGCCCACTTCAGATTGAAGTCGTTAACGATCTTGCGGACATATCCCATGGCCAGCAGGGCCGTGTTGGAATCGCGGCCGTCGAGGATAATCTGCACGCGGGCATCGGCGCGTTGCTGCAGGTCACGGCCAAAGCGGGGGCCGATGTGCACCACCAGCAGAACCTTTCGGTTGTCGATCAGCGGCGCAATCTGTCCGTCGCGGGTGATACGTGCAACCTCGCTGAAATTCGTCGAACCACGAAAGCGTGCTGCCAACGCGCGGGCCTCTGCACAGGGGCTTTCGTTGTATATCGCATAGGGTACATGGGTGAGGTCATAGGTGGCCGCATAGCCGAAAACGATCAGCTGGGCGACCGGCGGGCCGATGATCACAAAGCGGCTCTTGGGATCCTTGAGCAGCGCCAGAAACTCTTTGATGACCAGGGCGATGATGCGCGAAATCATGGGCATCTCCTAGTCCAAGCGCTTATGGGTCTTTAAGCGGGTTGTACCGATGAAAATCCCCCCCATGACGGCCAGGGCCAGGCAGTTGGGCAAAATGACCGGCCAGACATCTCCCGCCAGAAACACGGTCTGCAGGATGGCGACGAAATAGCGTGCCGGAATGAGATAGGTCATGGCCCGGATGGCCGGCGGTATGCTGCCGATGTCGAAAATGAACCCGGAGAGGATAAAGGCCGGCAGAAAAGTGGTGATGATGGCCACCTGGCCGGCAACGAACTGGTTTCGGGCCGCAGTCGAAATCAGCAGGCCCATTCCCAGCGCGGTCAGCAGAAAAAGGGCTGTGGCCAGGAAAAGAACCCATGCGGAGCCGCGCAGCGGAACGTCGAACTGCCAGACCGCCATGATCACGGACAGGGCCATGCCGCCCATGCCCAGGATAAAGTAAGGTACGATTTTCCCGACCAGAATTTCATGCACGCTCACGGGGGTGACCATCAGGGCTTCCATGGTGCCGCGCTCCCACTCCCGCGCCATCAGCAAAGCAGTCAGCAGCGCGCCGATCAGCGTCATGATCACCGCCACCAGTCCGGGCACCAGAAAATTGCGGCTGCGCATATTGCTGTTGAACCAGATGCGCTGTTCGATGCGTACCGGAATTTTCAGGGCCAGACCCCGGTCCGCGGCATGGCTTTGCAGCCAGTTGCCGTACACGCCTTCCACGTACCCTTCGATGATGCGGGCGGTATTCGCGTCGACGCCGTTTACGACCAGCTGGATGGCGGCGGAGTTGAAGGCGTGCAGCTTCCGGGAAAAATCCTGACGCAGGTGGACAATGGCCTGGATACGGTGGGTCGCCAGGGCCTGCAGGGCAGCGTGCATCCCGTGCAGGTAAACCGGCTTGAAATAGCGGGAATGCGCAAAGGCGCCACAGAAGCCGGCAGCCTCCGGCGTGGCCTTTTCAATCACCAGGGCCACCGGCACTTGTTCGGCATCCAGGGACACACCGTACCCGAAAATCAGCAGCAGCACCACGGGCAGCACGAAAGCGATACCCAGGCTGCTGGGATCGCGCAGCGCCTGCAGAAATTCCTTGCGGATCAGGCCGCGCAGGCGCATCAGGACCCGGACGGCGTCCGGCAGCCGGGTGGAATCGGTCTGGCGGCCACCTGCAGTCATATCCCCGGCCTCATCTCCCGCGACTGGATGACATGGATGAAGGCATCTTCCATGGTCGGTTTGCGGCAGCCATCGGAACGTGCCCGTCGTTTGACGGCCGAGGGGGTTCCCAACGCCAGGATTTCGCCGGCCACCATGATGGCCAGGCGGTCGCAATACTCGGCTTCTTCCATGAAATGGGTGGTGACCATCACCGTCACCTGCCGGGCGGCCAGGAGGTTGATCCGCTGCCAGAACTCGCGGCGCGCCAGGGGATCCACACCGGAGGTGGGCTCATCCAGAAACAGGATGTCCGGCTGATGCATCAGCGCACAGGCCAGGGCCAGGCGCTGTTTGTAGCCCAGCGGCAGGGTCGCACTGACCGCGTCGGCCACCGGCGCAAGCTCGAATTCCTGGAACGCCCACGCAATACGTTCAGATCTGCGGCGGCCCTTGAGGCCGTAGGCACTGCTGAAAAACTGCAGATTCTGCGCCACGCTGAGGCTGCCGTAAAGCGAAAATTTTTGTGACATATAGCCGATTTTCGCCCGTGCGGCCGCCGCCGTACGGCGCACATCCACTCCGGCGACATACAGCTTACCGGCACTGGGCGGCAGCAGACCGCAGAGCATGCGAAACGTCGTGGTCTTGCCGGCGCCGTTGGCTCCCAGCAGGCCGAACACCTCGCCTGTCTTCACGAAAAAATTCACCTTTTTGACCGCAAAAAAATTACCGAAACGGCGCTGCACATCGCGGACTTCGATGGCATGGCCATCGGATTTGCCCCCGGTTTCCCTGGCGCCGGAAACCGGCTGCAGCACCACCGGCGGGCGGTTGGCCTGCCGCCGGCGTTGGTTCAGCAGGGCCACGAAGCCGTCTTCAAAGCGCGGGGGCACCGCCTGCAGCTCGGCCACGACACCGGGCAGCAGTTTGTCCGCCGCAGCCGACATCTGCGGTGCCAGCAGCAGCCGCACGCCATCGCCATGAATCACTGCATCGTTCACTGCGGGTAGGGCGGCCAGTTTTGCCTGCAGATCACGGGGGTGCATGCCGGGCACCCGCATGACAAAAGTGCGCCCCTCCAGGTGATCGCAGAAACCTGCCGGGGGGCCCTGGCCGAGCAGTTCGCCGTCGTAGAGCAGGATGACCTCGCTGCAGCGTTCGGCCTCGTCCAGGTAGGCGGTGCTCAGCAGCACGGTGGTCCCCTCTTCGCGGACAAAACGGTCGACGATCTGCCAGAGTTCACGACGCGACACCGGATCGACACCCACGGTCGGTTCATCCAGCAGCAGCAGCGGCGGCGGATGCACCAGCGTGCAGGCCAGGCCCAGCTTCTGCTTCATACCGCCGGAAAGCCGGCCGGCGGGGCGTCTGCCGAAGGCTTCCAATCCGGTCATATGCATCAATTCACGATAGCGTTCGGGACGCAGTTTCCCGGGTACTCCCTGCAGGTCGGCATAAAGGTCGAGGTTCTCCTGCACCGTCAGGTCTTCGTACAGCCCGAACCGCTGGGGCATGTACCCGACGGCCGCCTGGACCGCCGGGGCATGGCGCACGATGTCCATGCCCAGCACACGGCCCTGCCCGGAATCCGGCGGCAACAGCCCGGCGGCCGTGCGCATGAGGGTGGTTTTACCGGACCCGTCAGGGCCGATCAGTCCCGTCACCTTCCCCGGCAGCAGCCGCAGGCTGATATCCTTGAGCGCCTCGACGCACCGCTTTCCGGAACGAAAGCTCCGTCGAATCGACCGGAAGGTGAGAACCGCCCGGTCACTGACAACACGGTCTGTGCAGACGTCTCCAGCAGCTGCAGGTGCCATCAGGATGCGGCGCTTTCACCCGAATCAGATGTGGGAGACCGGTCTTTTCCCGGCCGCCGCCGGCCGAGCTGTATTCGAACAGTGGCCGGCATGCCGAGGCGCAATTCCCCTGCCGGATTTTTTACGAAAACGCGTACCTGGTATACCAGGCGGGTACGCAGTTCCGGGGTTTCCACCGGTTTGGGGGTAAATTCGGCGGTGGGCGAGATAAAGCCGATCCAGCCGGCATAGCGTTTGCCGGGGAAACTGTCGGTGGTTACCTGTGCCTGCATGCCGGGTCGAATTTTTCCCAGATTCGGTTCCGACACATAGGCCCGCACCCACAAAGGGTCTGTCAGGGCAACGGTAAAGACCGGTTTTTGCGGAAAAGCCATGTCACCGACTTCAAGCACCCGGTCCTGAATGACGCCTGCGCCGGGCGCATACAGGCGTGCGTTCTTCAGATCACGCCGCGCCAGTGCAAGCTGTGCTTCATCGCGTTTCAGCAGCGCTTTGGCGGCGGCAATATCCTCCTTGCGCGGGCCGGCCAGCGCCAGGTCCAACAATGCCCTGGTGGCATTCAGTCGTGCCCGCGCCGAGTTTTCTGCGGCCCGGGCATCATCCAGGTTCTGTACCGCTACCGCGTGCTGGGGGATCAGACTTTTGATCCGCCGGTAGGTCCTTTCCGCATCGTCCAGCGCAGCTTCCGCGGCAGCTACATCTGCTCTGGCCTTGCGAATCTCCTCGGGTCGTGTCCCCGCTTCGAGACGGGCGACTTTCTGCCGCTGAGTGTCGACCAGCGCTTTTTCGCGTGCAACGGCAAGCTCGAAACGTTCCGTCTCGAGCTCTGCCAGCAGCTGGCCCTTCCGGATGCGGTCCCCCTCTTTGACCAGCAGATCGGCAATGCGTTCGCTGTCGTTGAAGGCCAGCTCCACCTGGCGGATATCCACATTACCGTACAGCACCAGCTCATCGGCCGGAACCGCAGTCCGACCGTACTTCCAGACCCAGGCGCCGCCGATGGCCAGCACCGCCGCCAGCACGACCACAAAAACAAGTCCCTTTTTCATCGTCACCCGTCCATCTATGCCGAATCTGCCGCATATTGAAAATCGGGGGCATGCAAAAGCCCGAGCGTGCTCCGGTTGCCCCCTGCCGCCAAAGTCCATCCGCCGCCTGTCTTGAATACGCCCCGGGGAAATCGAGCGGCGACAATACCACAGCCCGCGGCTGGTGTCAAAGAAACCCGTTTTCAATCAGCGTTTTACAATCAGTAAAAGTCCGAAGGGCCTTTGGCACACCGCTGGTGACGCCGGTGATTTTGCATGCCGCCGGAAGGCAGTTCTGCCTAAAGATTTGTGTGCGTTTGCCGATAGCCAGAAACAGACTTCTTGAATCGAGCCTCTTGCACGTTGTGCGTGACAGGAGGGCGTACATTCATCCACCCGGCAACAGGGCACGAAAATGGCTGATAACAGCAGCACAAGCGGCACTGTGGCAGATACCCGTCTCCCCGGTGGTGACGGTGCACTGTGCACTGCGACCGACGATCCGTCGCGTTGGCTGCAGACCGAGAAGCTGGCGGCCATCGGCCAGCTGGCGGCGGGTGTGGCCCATGAAATCAATAACCCCATCGGCTACGTGCGCAGCAACCTGAACACCATCGATGACTACCGCAGGGACCTTACTGCCGTGCTGCAGGCATACGAAAGCATGGTGCGATATTTGTGCGAAAGCCGTACCGCCCTGCAAAAAGATGCCGGCGACAGACTGGAATCCCTCGAGCGCCTCAAGGCACGGGTGGACCTGGACGCAATCATGGAAGACTACCCCAGCGTCATCACCGAATCCCGCGAAGGCATAGACCGCGTGGTGCGCATCATTTCCGATTTAAAAAAGTTCGCCCACCTGGACGGCGAGGAGCGTGAAACCGCCGATATCAATGCCGGCATCGAAAGCACCCTCAACATCGTCTGGAACGAACTCAAGTACAAAACCAGGGTGGTCAAGGACCTGAAGCCCCTGCCGCCGGTCATGTGTTATCCCCAGCGCCTCAACCAGGTTTTCATGAACATCCTGGTCAATGCCGCCCAGGCCATCGAGGATCAGGGTACGATCCGCATCACCACGCGCCACGAAAAAGACCAGGTGGTCATCACCATCAGCGATACGGGCAAAGGCATTTTGGAAGAGGAGATTTCGAGAATCTTCGAACCCTTTTACACCACCAAACCCGTGGGCCGCGGTACCGGGCTGGGCCTGAGCGTGGCTTACCGCATCGTCAAGAGTCACGGCGGAAGCATCGCGGTGGACAGCACACCGGGAAAGGGGACCACTTTTACCATCAGCATCCCGCTGAACCCTGCCCCCGACTGTCTGCCGGCAGGCTCCGGGACGGGAAGTCCTCCATGAACCGAAACCAGACACTGCTCATCGTCGATGACGAACCCCACGTGCTGAGCAGCATCAAACGACTGCTCAGAAGAGAGGATTACCGGTTGTTGACGGCGACATCGGCGGGCCGGGCCCTGGACCTCCTGGCCAACCACGACATCTGCGTCACCATCTCCGACCACATGATGCCGGACATGGACGGCATCACCTTTCTGGAAAAGGTGGCCGCCCACGATCCCGCTATCGTCAGGATCCTAATCACCGCCCACGCCAGCCTGGAAAACGCCATGGCGGCCATCAAGCGCGGCCGGATCTTTGAATACCTGCCCAAGCCCTGGAGCGACACCGCCCTCAAGGGAACCATCCGCCGGGCTTTCGAGCACCACGGCCTGCTGGAGGAAAACCGTCGCCTGCAGGAGCTGACGCGCCAGCAGAATGAAGAGCTGAAAACCATCAACGACAACCTCGAATCTCTGGTGAAAACCCGCACAGAGCAACTGGAGGATGCGGTGCGGGAAGGAGTTTTCATGCTGGCTTTGGCTTCAGAAGCCAAGGATGATGTCACCGGTGACCATATCCGCAGGATCCAGCGCCAGACTTACGCTCTCAGCCGCGCGCAGGGGCTTTCCGAAGCGCAGGCCGAAGCCATCAGTTTCGGCAGCATCCTGCACGATGTCGGAAAAATCCACATTCCCGACGCCATTTTGAAAAAAGAGGGCCCCCTCAGCCGGCACGAATTCGAAATCATGAAAACGCACACCATCGCCGGCGAGAAGATTCTCGGCCGCAAACCCTTCTACCGCATCGCCCGCCAGATTGCACGCCATCACCACGAGTGCTGGGACGGCAGCGGGTATCCGGACGGCCTTTCCGGTGAGTCGATTCCACTGGCCGCAAGGATCGTCACCATCGCCGACGTCTACGACGCACTGGTGCACGAGCGCCCCTACAAGCCGGCCTGGCCGGTGCACAGGGCCCTGTCGGTGATGGCTTCCTGCGCCGGCAGGATGTTCGACCCCCAACTTCTGGGAGTTTTTTTTGAGCTTCAGCAAAGCCAGGGGCAACCATCGCGGCCGGCCGCTGTACAATGTCCACAGGGAGTGCGGCCACGGGAATTTCCGGCCGCCCTGCCCGATCCGATCAAACTGGGTGTCACATGAACCGGGCATCCCTTTTTGCAACCCTTGACCACATCGAGAACCTGCCCACGCTGCCGGCGGTCGTGCTGGAGGTCAACCAGTTGCTGCAGGATTTTGAAACCCCCATCGAAAGCGTCTGCCGGACCATCGAAAAAGACCAGGCCATGGTGCCCAGGATCCTCAAACTCGTCAATTCGGCCTTTTTCGGGTTGCGCTGCGGCGTGTCCACCATTTCCCATGCCGTGGTGCTGCTGGGATTCAACACCATTCGCAATGCCGTGGTTTCGGTGGGTGTCATCGACAGTTTCGGCAGCAAACAACAACTGGCCGGATTCGACATCACAAAATTCTGGACGCACTCGGTGGCCGTGGCGGTAACCAGCCGGCATCTGGCGGAAAGGAGCCATCTGCATTATGCCGGTGATGCCTTCACGGCCGGTCTGCTGCACGACATGGGGAAACTCGTGCTTTTTCGTTATTTCAGGACGCTTTTTGAGGCGGCGTGGCAATCTTCGCAAAACTGTCCGGTATCTTTTTACGAGGCCGAAAGAAAGGAGCTGCCGGCCACACATGCCGATGTCGGCGCCTATCTGGTCAAGCGCTGGCAGTTGCCCCACCGGCTGACGGATGCCATCCGCTATCACCACAGTGTGCGGGCGGAGGTCGCGGATCGGAACCTTTTGCTGATCGTACATGCCGCCGATGTCATCGTCAATCGACTGGACGGCCGAAGCGACGACAGCCCGCCCGACCTCACACGGCTGCATCCGGATGCGGCGCACCGCCTGCGGGGCTGCCTGGAAAACCTGACCGACTGGTACCCGGCAGCCGAAGATGAAATCCAATCGGCCTGTCAATTTTTCTTCGCCGGTTGAGGCCCATGGAAAATCTCAGACATACTATTTTGTGCATCGATGACGAGCCCAACATCCTGAAGGCGCTGCAGCGCCTGTTCCGCAAAGAAGGATATCGCATCCTGACTGCGACCACCGCCGCCCAGGGCCTGCGGATACTTGCACAGCACCGTGTACACCTGGTGATCAGCGACCAGCGCATGCCCGACATGAGCGGCACGCAGTTTCTGGATCGGGTAAAGGCCGAACACCCGGATACCATGCGCATCATCCTCTCGGGATATACCGACGTGGACGCCATTGCCGAATCCATCAACACCGGCCACATCTTCAAGTTCTTCCTGAAGCCCTGGAACGACCGCGAATTGAAACTCGAGATCCGCAAAGCCCTGCAGCATTACGATCTGGTGCAGGCAAACCGGGAGTTGAATCAGCGTGTTGTCGAACAAAACCGAGAGCTTACACGTATCAATGAAAACCTCGAGCAGACCGTCAAAGAACGTACGCGGGTGCTTGAGCTTCAGAACCAGGCGCTGGAGCTCTCGCACGCCATCGTGGAAGACCTGCCCATACCCATCATGGGCGTCAGCGCCGAAGGTCTGATCGTACTGGTCAACCGCCGCATGGAAGATCTGGCCCCCGACGAATGGTGTATCGAGGTGGGGAAAAGGCTGGAGGACTGCTTCCCGCCGCCGATCGTGGAAAGATTCCGCAAGGCCCTGGCATCGGGAACGGCCTGCAGCGTGCACAGCGCCGATCCGGCCGACCTCGCCTGCCGCATGGACATCACACCCCTTGGCGGAAAATTTCGCGGCAAAGGCGTCATCTTGTCTCTGCGTGACGACACCCCTTCCGCGCCACCCGCCTGAGCACCCCCCGAAGACAAGCCGCCGTCTACCCCCTGGAAAATTGAGCACCGCTGTGATAGAGTGAATGTCTAGCGACATGGTGAAACCGGCCGCTGACCGTCACCTTTCCCCAAGAACGATAAAGCCGCCGCCCTGTTACGCCGGGCAGACAGTTGAAACCGGAGGCAGCCTTTTCATGAAAACCAGGAAAGTACTCATCATTGGCACCATTATCGGCGCACTGCTGGTTTTCGCGGCCGCGCTGCCCACACTGATCTCCACCCATTTCGTCAAACAGCGCATCCTCGAACGCATCAACCGCAAACTTTCCGGAGAACTTCGCCTGCAGGCCTGGTCGCTGCACTGGTTTGCCGGTCAGCGGTTCGACCGGCTGACATACGCTGATTCACGCCGCGGGCTTAATCTTGAAATCCGCCATATCCGTATTTCCAAGGGGCTGCTGGCCCTTTTGGCTGCACGCAACGACCTGGGTTCGGTTGAAATCGAAAATCCGCTGCTCATGATTACCCGTCAAACAGGCATGCAGCAAGCCGCCCCCCCCGGCCCCCGGCACATGTCCGCTCGGCAGCGGTCCCGTGGGCCAGGCGGCCCAAGTCCGGGAAGGCTGCCGAATGCCGCGGCCGACCTGAAAATGCAGCTCAAGGTAAGCGACGGACGTATCCTGCTCAAATCCGCCAATGCCAAACCCCTGTCGCTGGTACGGGCACTGGAACTGAAGCTGCAGACGACAGGAGCCGGTCATCCGGCCAGCTGCCGCTTGACGTTTTCAGCTCCGGACAGTCGCGGCCGTATGTCGGCAACCGTCGACCTGCCGCGTGGTCTGCAGGCACAGATACGCCCCGAAAAACTTGCCCTGGCCGCAACCGTGGACGTTAAGGGCTGGCCCCTGGGAAAGCTGCTTTCGCTATTGCCGCCGGCGCACACCGCCGGACTGCAGGGCAGCGGCAGGCTGCAGGCCGACTTCCGCGTGAACGGCAACCTGCAGAGCGGCCTGCGTGTCCGCGGACACATCGCCGCCGATGACCTGCAGCTGGCCGGTGGTGCGCTGGGCACCGATCACCCCTACTTCAAGCAGGCCGCCGCCGCTTTCAACATCACGGCCGGCCTTGACAAAGTCGAGATTTCTCAGCTCGACCTGACCGCCGACGGAATCGAGGCGCATGCCACGGGCCAGGTTAGCGGGCCACAGCAGAACGCCTTCAGCGGACGGCTGGACCTCGATCTGGCGCAAGTGGCCGCGCTTTTCCCGTCGACTTTACGCTTGCAAAAGGGCCTGGTCCTGTCCGCAGGACGCCTGAACGCCGTCGTCGACCTCAAACAAAGCGCCCATACAATCCGATTCCGTAGCCAGGCATCCGTCAGCGGTCTTGCCGGCACCCGGGCCGGCCGCCGCATCGTACTGAAATCCCCCTTTCAGGTGTCCGCCAAGGGCAGGCGCGACGACACCGGACTGTACATCGATGACTTTGCGCTGAAATCCGCCTATATAAAGGGCGGCGGCCGGGGGGATCTCGGCCATCTGCAGCTGCATCTGAGCGCCGATGTCCGGCCGGCAATCAGGGAACTCAAGCAGTTCATCCGCCTGGAAAAACTGGACGCCGGCGGCAGGCTGAAGTTGTCGCTGACCACCCGCACCGCCGGCAAAGCGAACCGCCGCATGACGATCAGAGCCGATACGTCCGATTTCCACCTGAGCTATGCCGGCGCCGTGCTCATTCCACGACAGCGCATGAAAATCGATGCGTCCGCCGACCTGCAGCCGGGTGCCGCCAAGGGGCCGCAGATACTGCAGCAGGTGGAAATCAACAGCTGGTCGTGGCTCGGAAAGGTTCGCCTGCGGGCCAAACGCCTGCGCTGCACCCCCGGCAACCTGCAGGCTGCGGGACTCGACATCAACGCCCGGCTGAAGCTCGGGGCCCTGGCGGTGCTGCTACGCCGCACCCGGCACTTCCCCGAAAAGTTCGGCATAGACGGCCGTGCAACGCTGCTGACCGCCGGCGACATCGACGGTTCCAGGTTGACGCTGGCAAAATTTATTTTCGACGCGCGCGGTTTCCGGCTGCGCCAGGGGGAAAAACGTTTTCACAGCAAACGCCTGAACCTGGCCGCCCGTGGCCGCATGGACTTTGCAAAACACGCGCTGAACATGCCGCTTCTGGAAATCGGCATGGACAGCGCTCATGCCCGGCTGAAAAACATTGTCATGGCCAACTGGCAGCGTGCGGCGCACACCTTGCAGGCCAGCATGCAGCTGCAGGCGGATCTCAAACCTTTCCTGGCCGCGCTGAGGCCCTGGCTGAATCTGCCGCAAGATCCCCGCCTTTCCGGTCATGCCGTTTTGAATGCCACGGCAAGCCGGGACCGGCCGGGGTCGAACGGTCTGGAGCTGAACCTGAAGCTGGCGCCGATATCAGCCTTTTCCGGAGGCCGTACGCTTTTTTCACAGCCCCGCATGGTGCTGTCGGCCGCCATGATCCTCAACCGTGCAGGCCGCCTGCTGACGATCAACCGCCTGAAGCTCGATTCGCAGATGCTTTCGCTTGACACCGCCGGAGCCCTGTCCGACACCTCCGGTGGCCGCCTATTCCGGCTGAAGGGCAGCCTGCGGCCGAATCTGGAAATGCTGGCCCCTTACATCTCCAATCTTGCCGGTTTCAAGTTGGCCATGACCGGAAACCGGGAAACTCCGTTCGACCTGCAGGCCGTGCTGCCACAAAAAGGCGGCTGGCAGGCCGCGCTCAGGCAAAGTCGACTGGCGGCAACGCTTACAGCCGATACCCTGGCGTTTTCAGGACTGGACATGCGTGCCGTGAAAATCCCTGTCCGACTGCAGGATGGACGGGGCGCTACAGATCTCGAGGCGGTCCTGAACGACGGTCGACTGAACCTGCCTTTGACCCTCGAATTGTCGGATGCACCGCCGGCCCTGCGCATCCCGGACCGCACGCAGATTCTGGCGGATGTGCACCTGACGCGCGCCCTGGCCGATAAATTACTGTCACATATCCACCCGATTTTTAAAGATGTATCTAGTATTTCCGGATCCATTGGTTTAACGCTCGCGCATTTCAACTGGCCGCTGACGCAGCCGGCTGGACAAAAGGCCGTATTTTCAGGCTCCATTGACCTGAAAAACGTCAAACTGGAGGGCGCGGGCCTTCTGGCGGCCGTAACCGGGGTTCTGAAGATGGACGGCCGCCGTCTTAAAATCGATCAGCAGCGCATCGATTTTTCCGCCCGCGGCGGCCGCATCACGGCATCCCCCCTTAAAATCACCATCCGCGGCCATGAAATCGTACTGGCCGGAAGCGTGGGTATGGACCGAAGCCTGGCGTATACGGCCCGTGCACCGGTGACCCGCCGGCTGGTGGGGAAGGAAGCTTACCGCTATCTGAAGGGCACGACCATCAACCTGCCCATCCGCGGAACGCTGTCGCATCCGGACGTGAGCACCGGCAGCGTCGCTGACGCCGTCAAGGACCTGGTGCGCCAATCTGTCGAGAAATCACTTGAGAAGAACGCAGGTAAACTGCTGGAAAGATTATTCAAGTAGGATGCACTATGAAAATATACACTGGCGGCGGTGATGGCGGCCGGACCAGCCTGTTTTCCGGCGAGCGGGTGTCCAAAGACCATGTGCGTGTTCAAGCATACGGGGACATGGATGAACTGAATTCGCTGCTCGGTGCGCTGATCAGCGTGCTCGGCGGGAAAACACGGCGCTTCCGGGATCCCCTCGAGCGCATCCAGGCGGATCTTTTCTCCGCCGGCGCCCGTCTGGCCAGCACGGCGACGGCACCGGAGACGCTTCCGCCAGATCTTGACTGGCCGTCCCGCAGCGCCGAACTGGAGAGAAGCATCGACGCGCTGCAGTCCGGCCTGCCGCCGCTTGACGCCTTCATCCTGCCCGGCGGGCACCCGGCGTCCGCGTGTGCGCACGTCGCACGGGCCGTCTGCCGCAGGGTTGAGCGGCGCGTGGTCACGCTGGCGGCTGCCTTGCCGTCCCGGGGCTCCGCCGGCGGCATGGAGGGACTGCTGGTGTTTTTAAACCGCCTGTCGGATTACCTCTTCGTTCTGGCGCGCGCCATCAACCATATCGAAGGCATCGCCGAAAGAACATGGCAGGGGTGAGAAAGCACCCCCGGCATACAGTCCATATCGTGAGCGGGTCAGCTGTTGCGCGGCGTAAAAATGAAATTGAAGTCCAGCAGCAGCGTGTGGCGGGCCGGCTCCGGACCGTCGGCCTCTTCGATATGGAAATCCCGCAGGTCGATCTGAAAACCGCCGCGCATGAGCAGGCGCGGCGCGCCGGCTTCGGTGAGGATGGGCTCTAGCTGGGCCGCCGCCGAGACCGGAACGCGCCGGCCTTTCAGCGACAAGATGCCATGCAGCCGGGCCGGCAGCAGACGTCCGAAGGCCAGCGGTTGCGCTGCCGCCTCCACACGGTCAAGAACAAAGGCCGCCACCGGATACTTCCGGCTGTCGAGTATCTGACTGCCGCCCAGAGCCTCGTCCAGGATGGCGTTGCCCATGGTGACCGAATGCATGTCGGCGCGCATGGACCCCTTGAGACCGCTCAAAAGGCCTTTGGCCCCCAGTGCCAGATTTCCGGAGATCCGCTTCACCTCGCCGGCGTACTGATCCAGCGGGGCCGGGAAACGAAACTGCACCAGCGGCGGGTCGTCCGGTGCCGGCGGCGCCATCACCCAGTGCAGCGGAAATTCAGCTGGCACGACCACGCGCGCACGCTCCTGCGGCGCAGCCGGCGGCAGGGCCAGCCCCAGACGCTCCCAGCCGGCCGTCGGCACATGGATGTCCAGCGCATCGAACCCGTCCCCGCCGAGCGGATTTTGGATACGGCTGGAAACCGCCCGCTCCAGGAGCGTTGCGGCTTTTTGGAACAGCGCGTCGCGCTCGCGCCACGGCCCGGTCAGGGGATGTTGCTTCATTTCAAACACCGGCGTCCGGCAGTCGAACTGCGAATAGAGCGCCAGCGAAAGAAAAAGCGTGCCGTCCTTGGCGCGCCAGGGGTAAAAATCCATGTAAAAACCACGGTCCGCACGACCGAGTTCGGCTTTTGCATACCGCCTGTAATGCTTGAGGCCCGCCGCGATGCTCTCCAGTGCACGGGCTTTGAAGACCGCATCCCGGTATCCTGCGGGCACGGTTCCGGTCACCGATGAGATCTTGATCGGACTCCAGATGCGGGTGCGGCCCATGCGCCACAGAAAAATGTCGCGGCGCCGGTTGGGAGCCTTGCCCTGGGGGATGTAGCGCGAAGTGCGGATGAAGTTGCGGATGCGGTCCACCGTCGTTGTTCGCCCCTGGTAGATGGACCGCCCGCGAGAATTCTGGAAAACGATCAAGGGCGTAATAGCCACTTCGGCAGGGGCCCCGGCGGCCGCATTCACGACCCGCAGGGATACCCCCATTTCGTCGGCGACCCGCCGGATGCGGGGCAGATCATGCCGGGCAAAGGCGCGCTCCACACGCGACAATCCCGGCTGCACAAAAACGATCAGCTGTCCGGCTGCCGGCACCGCGCCAGTTGCCGCAAGCGGCCCGGCCGGGCAGGCCAGCAGCGCAATCAACGCGCCGATGATCAATACCGGAATGCGTCGCGGGTGAAAGGGCATGGGCGGGCACCTCTTCCGGAGCTCTTCCCGCCCGCCATCCTGCGCCGTTGAAAGTGTTTGAAACTGCTGGTCCGGCCGCGGCCGGCGCTTCATGGGCAGGCGGTTCGCATGAATTCCTGCAAACCGACCGGACTACCACGAATGATAATGCCGACGGCGTCTCTTGGCAAGTCATCGGCCCCTATGCGCGCCAGCGTTTCTCACGATCCGCCCGTGCCGACCGCCCTTCATCCGTACGTTGGCCGGCTGTGGAAGGCGCCGGGGCTTCGGGCACCTGCCGCGTCTGGAGATCCTCTTGTGTACAGACGCAGTTCTTGCCCCGGCCCTTGGCTGCATAGAGGGCCTTGTCCGCCCGCGCCGTCACCGTTTCCACCGTATCCTGCCGGTCAAAGGCGCTCACACCGATGCTCACCGTAACGTTGATGACGTGGCGGGCATCTGCCTGTCGCAGTTCATAGCGTGCAGCGGCGATCTTGCGGCACAGTTTTTCAGCCCTTTTGCGCGCATTTCTCAAGGAAGCGCCGGGCAGGATGACGGCAAATTCCTCCCCGCCGTACCGGCCCACAAAATCGTCGCGCCGCACAACGGCCTTGCACTGTTGGGCAACGGCAACCAGAACCCGGTCGCCGACCTGATGTCCATAGGTGTCGTTGAAAGATTTGAAATCGTCGATATCCAGCAGCAGCATGCTAAAGGATGAACGTCCGCGGCGACAGCGATCCACCATATCGGCCATAAACCCATCCAGCGCTTTGCGGTTATGCACGCCGGTCAGACTGTCGGTCAGCGATTCCCGGCGGGTGGCTTCCAGCTCCTGGTTCAGGGCACTGACCCGCCTGGAGAGCTTCTCCAGGCGCTGGCTGTCGCGTGTCTTTTTCTTGCGCACCTCCGACTGCAGCTGGTTGACGCCTTCACTAAGCGCATCTTTAATTTTGCGAATGTCATCCAGGTGGGTCAGGTTTTCAATTTTTTCGGTCTGCCGGTAAATGGTCTGGTTGAACACCTGGTTGTCCGCATCCAGCGCCGCCATGGCGCGGCTCAGCAGGTCGATAATATCTTTCAGTTCGGTTTCGCGGGCCTGCAGATAGTCTTTCTGGCGGGTGATGTAAGCATAAATCTGCTTCCGCTGGCGCCGGTACAACCCAGCCAGCTTGCGCGTGCGCATCTCGCTGGTAAAGCTGTCGGCCAGCTGGTCCAGATTTTCTTTAAAGCGCTGGGTGCCGATCTCTTTTTCCTTCAGATCCAGCGTGAAATCTTTCAGGAAAACCAGCAGGGAACGGACCACATCGAGCATGAAACGATTCCGCTCCCGGCAGTCAAGCAGATCCCTTTCGGTCTGGCCGCTCCTGTTTTCCGGGCGCTTGTCGTCGCGGGGATAAAATACCATGTCTACCTCTGCTGTCTGTAGGTTCTCAAGCAAATTTCCGCTTCAAACAGGTCGCTGCCGAAAGGGCCCCCGGCCGACGTGCCGTCCGCCGCTGCCTCTGCAGCCACTTTCACAAATTTCACAAAAGCGTCCCCGTACGGGCAGTTGCGCTGCTGCCAGTCGCAGACTTTCCGGTGGGCAGCGCACCCTTGGCGTTCCGGTTTCGGCCGGAGCTGCCATGCGTTTTCGTGCATGCCGCTCAGTGGGCGGACACGTCCCGGCGTATATTGATCAGTTCCCGTTGGCGCTGGAAGGTGTACTTGACGATCAACTCACGGTCCTCTTCGTGGATCAGCACGAACTTGACGCGATTGAGCTGCCTCCCGGACACGCCGGAATCCACATCGACAATTTCACCGACGGTCTGGATAATTATGGGCAGTTCAAAGGGCAAAACCATCGACAGCAGCAGGCGCTGCTCCGGTTTGTAGGACTCTGTCCCGAAAAAACTGACGCCCGAACCACTGATCTGAAGATCCTGCAATCGCAACCCGGCTTCTTCGATGCCCATGTGCGCCTTGATGCGCCGCAGGTCCTCTTTGATTTCGCTCAGGGCTGCGTAAATCAAGGCAAACATGTCCTGGACGTCGGAAGCCTCTCTGATGTCAGATGCATCCTGCAGTCCGCTTCCCAGGTACAACCGGCTGGTTTTGCGCCAGTTTTCAGGCAGCGTGTCGATGGCCTGGCAGGCAAAATAGATGCGGGCATCCACGCGTGCAAAAGTGCGTTTGTTTTCCATGGGCCGAGTTTTCCTATCCGTATGGGGGCACTACTTGTGTACGGCCGGCCGCAGAGCGCCGGCGATATGCTTCAGCACATCTGAGATGGTATCCTGCGCCAGGTCGGCAATGTGCAAAGCGGCGTTGTTGGTGATTTTGGCATAACTCTTTTTCAGATCGCGCAGGGACCCGGCCGTGACTTCCTTCAGTCCGGCCAGTGCATCCAGGCGCTGCTGGCGGTAAAAGGCGGCATAGGCGTCCTTGATAAAAAGGGACACGCCGATGAGCCTGGCCTCGCACTGGAAACGTACCGCCGCCAGGCCCATGACCTGCATGGCCAGCTGCATATTGGTGATGCTGCTGACATCCTTGGAGGTGTCTTCTGCCAGCACCTGCTGCAGATCCTGCCTCAGGTTCAGCAGGTGACGCCCCTCCCGGTGCAGCCTGGCGGCAAGCGCTTTGAGCGACTCCGGAGGCCGGTGCCTGACGGCGGCAAAAGCCGGCCGGCAAAAAAAGAACAGCACGAAAATGGCCAGCAACACCCTGCCCGCCGGCACGGTGCTTCGGGTCTCAAGCCGCCGTCGGCCGGTTGGAAGCGTTTCCCCCGAAACCGTCTGCACCCGTCGCAAGCTGGAAATTTGGCTCAAGTTTTTCATAGATCAATCCATAATAACTGGCAAGCAGCTTTTTAAAAAAGGCCGGCGGTGCATTTTAGGTGCATGTTGCCGCCGCCGGCCGACATTGCCGCCAGGTGCGTTGCAACCATGATTCAGAAACTGCTTTTTCTCGCCACTGTGATTTATTGCCTGCTCGCCAAAAATACGGGCGACCGGCTCTATTTTTTTCTGGCGATCTATCTCAGCGTTCTGACGCCGGCTGTCTGGTGCTACAAGCGCGGCTGCCGCAAAACGTCCAAGAAGGATGAAAAGCCCGCCCCCTGATGGCCGGTGCGAAGCCATCAGTTTTTCCCCAGCAGCACAGCGATTTTGGCCGACACCTGGTGAATGTCGAATGGTTTCTGGATAAATCCGGCGCATCCCCTTTCGAGGATCTCGCTGGCCTGACCGTCCCGGCTGTATCCGGAGGACAGCAGCACCTTGACCTCCGGATTCATCTTTTTCAGAGCGTCAAAAACCTCTCCACCGCTCATATGCGGCATCACCATATCCAGTATCACCAGGTCGATGGCTTCGCCGTGGGCGGCGAAAATCTCCAGCGCCTTTTCGCCGCTGTCGGCCTGGAAAACCGTAAACCCCATCTTCTCAAAGAGGCGGCAGTTGACTTCGAGCACGATCTGTTCGTCATCCACCACCAGAATGCCCCCCCGGCCGTCGGCCGTTTTGCGGGTAGTATCGGGAGTATCCGGCCGGGTCTGCGCCGATGCCGGGAAGTAAATGCGGAAACTGGTACCGGCGCCCTTTTGCGAGTCCACTTCGATGTAGCCTTTGTGCCCCTTGACGATGCCGTAGACCGATGCCAGGCCCAGCCCGGTACCGCGTCCCATCTCCTTGGTGGTGAAGAAGGGATCGAAAATCCGGCGGCAGGTCTTTTCATCCATGCCTTCGCCGGTATCCGAAACCGTCAATTCCACATAGCACCCCGGTTCGGGGCGGTAAGCACGACTTTGAATCTCTGTATGCCCCACGTTGGCGGTTTTCAAGGTGAGCTCACCGCCTGCCGGCATGGCCTGGCCGGCATTTACATACAGGTTCAGCAGCACCTGTTCGATCTGTCCCTGCTCGGCATCGATGGCCCGCAATTCAGGGTCCAGGCGCCGGTGGATGATGATGTCCCTGCGCATCCTGGCAAAGGTTTCGGAGCTTTCCCGCACCAGGCGGTTTAAATCCAGCGGCACGATGGCGTATTTTCCCTTGCGGGCATAACCGAGCAGCTGGCCGGTCAGGCGCGATCCGTTTTTGATCTGCTGCTCGATTTTGGACAGCACCTCGTAGTTGGGGTGGGAGGGGTCCATATCGTAAAGCAGATACGAAATGGTGCCCTGGATGGACATCAGCAGGTTGTTGAAATCGTGGGCCACCCCACCGGCCAGCGTACCGATGGCCTCCATTTTCTGGGCCTGCTGAATCTCCGCCCGCAACCGCGTGCGTTCCTGTTCGGCATGCTTGCGGGCGGTGATGTCCCGGGCGATGGAGACAATCCCACTGATTTTTCCCCCGTCGTCGAATACCGGTTTTTTAACGGTTTCGATCCAGCCGCGAATACCGCTTGCGTCCGTAAAAGGGGCCTCGGACCACACCGGTTTCCCGCTGGCAAGCACCTCCTCGTCCTGGCGGCGGTACCGTTTTGCAACCTCCGGCGGCCAGAGCTCATCGTCGCTTTTGCCCCGAACCGTTTCCGGCGACAGGCCCAATTCGTCGGCAAAGGCTCGGTTGGCCGTGAGGATTCGCCCCTGACGGTCCTTCAGCCAGGCCATGTCCGGCAGGTTGTCGATCAGGGCGCTCATCTCCGCCCGGCGCTGATTGGAAGTATTGCGGCGCTGTTCCCACGCACTGAGGTCCCAGGCGATTTCCACAACACGCACCACCTGCCCGGAGCTGTCCGTGAGCGGGCAGGTCCGCAGCAGCCAGGTGCGCCCGTCCGGCATGCGCACCCGCAAGCTCTCCGGCGTGGCGCTCTGAAATGCCCGGGCGGCGGGACAGTCACGGCAGGGCTGCGTCCGGCCGCACCAGGCCGTGTAGCAATGCCAGCTTGCCGGCTCACTACGCGACCTGCGCATCATGGACAAGGCCCGGGCATTGGCCCACTTAACATGCAAGCTGCTGTCGATCAGCATCACCGGCAGGTCCAGGGCATCTAAAATGGACTCGCCCGCATCCCGGCCATTACCTGCTCCCGAACCGATCCCGTTCACCATCTTAAAAGCATAATTTTCCATTGCAAGCCACCTTTGGCGCACACCTTGTGCCGGCATACCTTTCGTAAACCGTTATCGGCTTTCCGGCCGGATGTCTTTAGGCCCTTGGCCTCCCGCCACCCGCGACCCTGTTCCGGGCAGACCGTTATTCCGTCCGGCCGTCAGGCGGCGATAATTTTCATCAACTCTATTTGGCACTTGACAACCGCCTCGAAAATTGAGAGATATTTTCCGAAATACAAAATAAGGTATATTTGAGCGTCATTGTATACCAAATATGGTGTCTGCTGGGCTGTCCGGCCGGGTTTTGGACCCACGGCGCTCCCAAACCAACGCTAAAATCCCGGCGCAGACCGGCAGAGAGGAATGCACCTTGCCGAATCCGGCGGCCGACATACCCCCTGTTGACATCCGGCTCAATCGCCTGACGCTGGCTTTTTGCGGCGACCAGGCCCATCTCGAAAAGCCATTTTTGGCCGGCTATTTTAAAAAATACCTGAACCATCTGCGCTTCTGCCACGGCTGTGCGATCTTTTTCTACAGCATCGTTGGACTTTCAGACACCAGTTTCCCGTCACACATTACACATCTCCTCTGGATCATCCGCTACGGTATGGTCGTCCCTGTCTTCGTGCTCGGTTTTCTGGTGACTTATACACGCTACTACGAACGCTTCTGGCAGCAGGCCTCAATGGTGTATGTGCTGGTGACCGGCGGGGGCTTCATGATGATGTCTTCGGTTGTGCCTCCACCACTCGGCCATTCGTACTATGCCGGTGTCCTCATCTGCCTGGTCTTCGGCTACACCTTTATCCGCGAACGGTTCATCTACGCATCTGTGGCCGGCAATCTGCTTGTGGCTGGCTACATCCTGGTTTCGGTGCTGGTTATTCACGTTCCCGGCCGTACCCTGTTCCATGACAGCACATACGTCTTTGTCGCCAACTTCCTGGGCATGCTGATCGCCTATTCCATCGAATTGTCTGCCAGGCGCGACTTTTTTCTGACCACCCGGCTGTCCGAAGAGCAAAGAAAAGTGCGGCAGGCCAACGTCGAACTGGAGATGCGCGTGGCCCAGCGCACCGCGGAAATCCTTAAAGCCAATGAAAAACTGAAAAGCGAAATGGCGGCCCACCTGAAGGCGGAAAAAGAAAAGCGCCAGTTGGAGGTTCGCCTGCAGCAGGCCCGCAAAATGGAGGCCATCGGCACCCTGGCCGGGGGTGTGGCCCACGACCTGAACAACATCCTGTCCGGTATTGTCAGCTACCCCGAACTGTTGATCATGGACCTGCCTCCCGAAAGCCACCTGCGCAAACCGCTTTTGACCATGAAGCGATCCGGTGAAAAGGCCGCCGCCATCGTGCAGGATCTTCTCACCCTGGCCCGCCGAGGCGTCGCCGTCAGCGAAGCGGTGGATTTAAACCGTATTGTCGCCGAATACCTGGAAAGCCCGGAATTCGAAAAGCTGATGCAGTACCATCCCCACATCCGTATCAAGACCCGGCTTGAAAGCAGCCTTCCCACCGTTGTCGGCTCACCGGTACACCTGTCCAAGTGCCTGATGAACCTGGTCTCCAATGCCGCCGAAGCCATGCCGGTCGAAGGCCAGATCACCATTTGCACCCGCCGCCGGCAGGTCCGCGCGCCCATCAAAAACGGTGTCGACATCGCCAACATTGCACCCGGAAGGTATGTCATCCTGTCGGTGACGGATACAGGCACCGGCATTTCCACCCAGGACCTGGAACGTATTTTCGAACCCTTTTACACCAAAAAGGTCATGGGACGCAGCGGCACCGGACTGGGCATGGCCGTGGTCTGGGGCACCGTCAAGGACCACAGTGGATTCATCGACATCGACAGCACCGAGGGCCGCGGCACGACTTTCACGCTGTTCTTTCCGGCCAGCGAAACGCCGGTCGCCGCCCCTGCAGAGCATACGGGCCTGAGCGAGCTGTCGGGCAGCGGCGAATCCATTCTGGTGGTCGACGACATGCCCGAACAGCGCGAGATCGCATCCAGCCTGTTGAAAAAGCTTGGTTACCAGGTGGCAACGGCCGCCAGCGGGGAAGAGGCCGTGGATTATCTCAAAACCCGGCGCGTGGACCTGCTGGTGCTGGACATGATCATGGATCCGGGCATCGACGGTCTTGAAACCTACCGCCGCATCCTCGAGCTGCACCCCGGGCAAAGGGCCGTCATCGCCAGCGGTTTTTCCGAAACCGTCCGCATCCGGGAGATCCAGCAGCTGGGCGGCGGCGGCTACATAAAGAAACCCTACAGCCTGGAAAAGATCGGCAAGGCCATCAAGGCGGAGCTGCAACGCAACCAGGATGGCCGACAAGCAACCCCATAGCGATTGCCGACGGAAAAGCCGGTATTGCCGATGCGGCCCCGGCGGCAGCAGCAAAAGAAATCAGCCGGTAAAGACGCCCAACGCCTCTTTGCCGGCCAGGGAGGATCGACCCATGCCTGACGCCATGTCCGTACCCATTGCCGTCATCGGTCTGGCCTGCCGCTACCCGGGCGCCCGCACACCGCTTGAACTCTGGGAAAACGTGCTGGCGCGGCGGCGCCAGTTTCGCAGAATGCCTGCACGGCGCCTGGCACTCGAGGACTACTATGACACCGATCCCAAGGCGGCGGACAAAACGTACACCCGCATGGGCGCCTTTATCGACGGCTTCGAATTCGACTGGGCGCGCCGGCGCATACCCAAATCCACTTTCCGTTCCACGGATATCGTCCACTGGCTGGCGCTGGAAACCGCCATCGACGCCTTCGAGGACGCCGGTTTCGGGCTTTCTGCCATCCCCGGCGAACGCACCGCCGTCATCGTCGGAAACAGCCTGACCGGTGAACAGACCCGCGCCAACACCATGCGGCTGCGCTGGCCTTTCGTGCGCCGGGCCCTGGCGGCTGCCGCCCGCCGGCGGGGAATCGACCCGCAGCAGGCTGCAGAACTGGAGCATACACTGGAAATCTACTACAAGTCCGTCTTCCCGCCTGCAGACGAAGACACTCTGGCCGGGGGGCTTTCCAACACCATTGCCGGCCGCATCTGCAATTATATCGATCTGTTCGGCGGCGGCTATACGGTGGACGGGGCCTGCGCCTCGTCGCTGCTGGCCATTGCCACGGCCGCCCGCAGCCTGTCGAGCCGGGAGGCCGACCTGGCCCTGGCCGGCGGGGTGGATATCAGCCTGGATCCTTTCGAACTCGTCGGTTTTGCCAAGGCCGGCGCACTGACCGGTGACGACATGCGCGTTTACGACCGCCGGGGGAACGGCTTTTTCGCCGGTGAGGGCTGCGGTTTCGTCGTGCTCAAACGGCTCGAGGACGCCCGGCGCGACAAAAACAGCGTCTATGCGGTGCTCAACGGCTGGGGAATTTCGTCGGACGGCGGACAGGTCGCCATCACGGCCCCTTCCGCCGCCGGCCAGGCCCGGGCCATCCGGCGGGCTTATCGGCAAACCGCATACAACCTCCAGGACGTAGACTTCATCGAGGGCCACGGCACCGCAACCGCCGTGGGCGACCGCGTTGAAATCGAGGCCGTCAGCCGTGCCATGCGCCAGATAGGTTCTTCGCCGAAACCGTCTGAAAAGCCCTGCGGCATGACCTCGCTCAAATCGATTGTCGGACACACCAAGGCGGCCAGCGGTGTCGGCGGGTTCATCAAGACCGTCATGGCCCTCAACCGGCGGGTGATGCCGCCCACCGCCGGATGCCGGGTGCCGCACCCCGCCTTCGCGGAAAGCGACCGCAAGCTGTACCCCGCCCTGACGGGCCGGACCTATTCGGCATCGAAAACCCTGCGCGCCGGTGTCTCGGCCATGGGATTCGGCGGCATCAACTGCCACGTCACGCTGGAATCCGCAGATACGCCCGATGCCGGGATCGAACCGACCCTTTCGGAGCGTTCGCTGATGGCGTCTTTCCAGGAAACCGAAATTTTTGTACTGCAGGCGGATTCAGTGCCGGAAATGCTTCGGAAAGTGGATCGGCTGCGGCACACTTCGTCGGGCCTCAGCATGGCCGAACTCACGGATCTGGCCGCCCACCTGGGCCGGGAGGCGACTGCGCCCCGGGACATAAGGGCGGCCATCGTGGCCGGGCACCCCGAAGCCCTCGACGACCGCCTCACCAAGCTGCATGCTCTGCTGCAAAAGTCGCCGCCGGCCAGCGGCAGCGTGGGGTTCGACGCCGCCAACGACATCTGGGTGGGCAACCGCGCCCGCAAGCTGCGTTTCGGCGTGCTTTTCCCGGGACAGGGATCACAGCAGCTCAACATGGCGCGCATGCTTGTCGAACGCTTCGCCTGGGCCCGTGACTGGCTGCGCACCACCGATGAACTGGCCACAACGTTCGGAGATGGCGCTGTCGGCCCTCTGATCTACCCTCCCGCGACCCTGCTGCCGGGGTCGCGGGAAACGCAGCGCTGCTTTGAGGCGCTCTCACGTACCGAGCATGCCCAGCCGGCTATTTGCCTGGCATCTTTGCTCTGGTATCGTTTTTTGCGGCAACTGGGCCTGAAACCGGCGGCCGTCGGCGGCCACAGCCTGGGTGAACTGACGGCATTTTACGCCGCCGGCGCCTTGAGCGGCGCACGCCTGCTCAAGCTGGCCGCCATCCGGGGCCATGCCCTGGCAGCTGAACCGGACACTGCCGGGGCCATGCTGAGCCTGAGCTGCGGCCCGGCACATGCAAAAGCGATCCTCCAGCAGGTTACCGGATATGCCGTCGTGGCCAACATCAACGCCCCGCGCCAAGTGGTACTCTCCGGTGAGCGCACGGCGTTGTTAAAAGCCGCCGAGCTGGCCGCGAAAGAAGACATCCGCACCCACTGGCTGCCGGTTTCCAACGCATTTCACAGCCGTATGGCGGACCCGGCGGCCCGCTGCCTGGCCGGGTTGACCGACCTGCCACAAGTGCTGCCGGAACTGAAAATGCGGCTGTACACCACTGCGGGCGGTCATGTGCTGCACGCCGGCAGCCCCCTGCGGCAGCACTTTGCCGATCAGGTCACGGCACCGGTGGATTTTGTCGCCATGATCCGGAAAATGGCCCGCCATTGCGACCTGCTGCTCGAAATCGGCCCGGGGCGCGTACTCAGCGGCCTGGTTGGCCAGATAACGGGGAGTAAAGGCCCCCTGTGCCTGCCGGTTGAATCCTCATCCCTAAATGACCACGACCTGAACCTGGTGTTGGCCGCCCTCTTTGCGCACGGTGCCCAGATGCGCTGGGAGGTTTTGTACCGCCAACGGCTGGTCCGCGATTTCATACCGCCGTCCCGGCGCAAATTTATCGAAAATCCCTGCGAACAGCCCTTTGAAGATCTGCCTGAAAGCCTGGAACAAACCAACGCTCCGCTCACGGCCAAAATGGAAACGCTGGTGTCGCAAACGGCCGGCCTGCCGGCGGAACAGGTCGCAGCGTATCTCGAAAAGCGCGGTGAATTCCTGGCCGCCGTGATCCGCGCGGACATACAGCACCCGCCGCCCGGCGGGACGGCGGCCGTCCTTGCGGCGCCGGTCGCTGCAGGCGACGGACGTGGCCACACGGCGGCATCCGATCAGGCCATGCCGGACAAAAGCTCCGATGCGGCGGCCCTGTACCGGTTGATTGAAGACATCACCGGGTTCCCGGGCGAGACGTTGACCCCCGACGCCCGCCTGCTGGACGACCTGAACCTGGATTCCATCAAATCCGCGGACCTGATCGCCAAATTCGCCCGGCAGCAGGGGCTCGCCGGACTGCTGGACCCTGCCGCCCTGGCCAATGCCACACTCAAGGACATTCTTGACGCGGCCCTCGATCGGCGTTCCGGGAATGCGGTAGACCAGCGCCCCCGGATCCCGGAGCCCGACGAAGTGCTGAGCGCCATCCTGGAGCAGGTCTCTCAACCCGCCAGCCCGGAAAGCGCCGCCATCGGCCCCGAAGCGCTGCCCGGCCGCGACCTGCACTGGGAAGCCGACGACCTGATCCGCCTTTTGCGGGCCGTGTGCCAAAAGTTCAATATCGACGGCTGCGTGGACGTCGATCCGCTGCTGGACCGCAGCTTCAGCCAGATTGCCGCCATCCTGGTCCGCCTGCTGCTGCAGCAACAGCAGGCCGCGGCGGTTCCCGACACCCCGCTGCGCCATCACCCGTGGGTGCGCGAATTCAAAGTCGACATGCAAGCCGAGGAGCCCCCGCCGCTGCCATCCTGGTGGGGCCGCCGGCGCGAGGACCGTTGGGCCGACGCACGGGTGCTCATTTTATGTGCCCGAAGCGGAGACCCCGTAGCTGTAGCGCTCTACCGGCAACTGACGGACATGCACGCCGTGCCCGAGCTGGTCTCCAACAAAACCGCCCGCCAACGGAATCTCACGGCCGATCCCGCTTTTTCGCATGTCATCGCCGTTCTTCCGAAGGATGCGCCGCCGCACGACTCCCAGAGGGCCTACCTGCGCAGCATCGTTGAACGCCTGGCCGGTGCACTGAATCCTCCCCCGGCATCCCGGGCGCCCCGCCGGCGCACCACGCTGGCATATGTGCAGTTCGGCGGCGGCTTTTTCGGAAACTGCCAGGAAGACACCGACCTGTGCGGCTGCGGCGCCACCGCGGCCGCCCGCAGCGTGCACCAGGAACGCGGTGACCTGCGCATCCGGGTGCTGGACTTCTCGCGCCGGCTTTCCGCCGAAAGCGTGGCCGAGCATACGCTCAGGGAAATGCAGACACCGGATGCCTACACCGCGGTGGGGTTCGACGCCGCCGGCACCCGGCGCGTGCCGGTGCCGCAGCTGCTGCAACCCTCGGAATACCGCTCGCGGCCGCTGCGCTGGTCAACCGATGACGTCGTACTGGTCACCGGCGGCGCCAAGGGCATCACGGCCGCCTGCGCGCTGGAGCTCGCACGCGCCACGGGCGTACGCATGGCCCTCATGGGAAGGTCTTCCCACGCCCGCGACGGCTCCCCGGGCGACAGACAGATCACGGCGACCCTCGAACGCTATGCCGAACTGAAACGCGAGGCGCGGTACTACTGCTGCGACGTCTGCGACCGCCAGGCGCTGGCGGCCACCCTGGCACGTATCCGGCGCGAAATGGGGCCCATCCGCGCGGTCATCCACGGCGCCGGCCTCAATATCCCCCGACCGGCGTCCCAGGTGCCGGCGGAAGACGCCCTGCACGAAGTCAGCCCCAAGGTGCTCGGCGCTTTGAATCTGGCCGCCGAGCTGCACGCCGCGCCCCCCAGGATATTCGTGGGCCTGACGTCGGTCATCGGCATCACCGGCATGCCGGGCAACGCCTGGTACGCCTTTTCCAACGAAGCCCTGGACCTGATCCTGCGGCGCTTTTCCGCCGAGCACCCCGACTGCCGTACACAGTCGGTGGCCTACAGCATCTGGCGCGATGAGGGCATGGGCGCCCGCATGGGCAGCGTGGGTGCCCTGCAGCAGCAAGGCATCGACGCCATTCCCACCGAAGAAGGCGTCAAACGCTTCGTACGGCTCTTTTTACACGACCCGGGCGACCACCAGGTCATGGTCACCGCCCGCCTGGGCCGGCTGCACATCCAACGCGGCGGCCTGCAGCCGCCTTCCGCGAACCGGCGCTACCTGGAACAGGCGCTGCACGTCACGGCCGGTGTTGAATCGGCCTTCCGGGCCCACCTCACCCTGGAAAAGGATCCCTACGTCCGCGACCACTGCTTTCAGGGCTCCTACCTCTTCCCGGCGGTGTTCGGCATAGAGGCCATGGCCCAGGCGGTCGCACATGCCAGCGGGGCAACAGACTTTCAGCGCGTACGCATCGAAAACCTCCGGTTTCAACGCCCCATTACCGTCGATCCGCAAAACGGCGCCGATATCGTGGTCTGGGCCCAGCTCCAGGAAAAGCAGGCCGACAGCCCGCTCCAGTTGGTCAAAACCGGTGTGTACAAAACGGGCACCGGCACGCTGGCGGATTTTTTCACGGCCACCTTCATCCTGGGAAGAACGGACCGGGCACCTGAACTCGGGATGGCGCTGCCGGAACGCCCGCTGGACATCCGCCCGGTACCGGACCTGTACCGGAACACGCTTTTGTTCCAGGGACCGCGTTTCCAGCGCATCGAAAAGATCTGGAGCCTGGACGACAACCGGGCATATTTTACGACCGCGCGCCTGCCCGGACCGGAAACCGCCACAGCCGCTTTTACGGAAAATTCCGGCAACGGGCTGCTTTTGGGCGACGCTTTTTTCAGGGACTCCCTGCTGCAGTCCGCCGCTCTGCTCATCCCCCAGGACACTTCGCTGCCGGTAAGCATCGAGCGCCTGGATATCTTCCCCTGTGCAGACCGCAACACCGGCAGCGGCAGCGTTTCCCTGAGGGCCATCGTCCAACGGCTGCACAAAAGCGGCGACCAAACCCGTTTTTCCGTTACGGCAGCCGGTGAGGACGGGGGCGTATGTGAAAAAATTTCAGGATATGTCCTGAAAATCATGGAACATCATAACGACTACCCCACGGTCGCGGATCTGGTCCGCCCGGATGAGCGCGACAGCCGCATGATCCGCGAACGGCTCGACGTTTACCGCCGTGAACTGGGGCTGGAGGTTCCCGAGGCCGCCCTCTGCCACATGCCGGACCTGCATACCCTGGACCGCCGGGCACGTCACCGCCGCGAACGCCCGATCCTCGAAAACACCATCCGCCGGGCGGTGGATGGACGGACAGCCGCCGCCGCGGAAGTGGCCATCACCTGGCGTGACTCCGGCAAACCGGTTGTGGAAGGCGCACCGCAGGTAGACGTCTCGATCTCCCACGACAGCCGTTTCTGCCTGTTTACCGCCGGCAGGGCGCCCCAGGGATGCGACATCGCGCCCGTGTCGGCCCGCAGCCGGGACCAGTGGCGCGCCCTGCTGGGAGACAAGCGCGCCGCCCTGCTGGAAGGGCTGTCTAAAGAAGACGGCACGCTGGACCGCAACGGCACGCGCATCTGGGCCGCGCTGGAGGCTTTCGCCAAGTCCGGCGGTACGGTCCCCGAAAGGCTGCAGATCATACGCCAGACCGGTGATGCGGTTCTCTTTCAGGCTGAAGGGCCGGAACATCTGCAGCAGGTGCTGACCTTTCCATTGCGCCTGACCCGCGGCAAAGAACGCATGTTTGCTTTTTCCGTCCCACCCGTTCAGCACAAAACGCTCCAAAACCAAGAACAATCAATCGTTGACTATCCGGGCTACGAAGACCTGTTCGACCGCCGGCATTTCAAGATCATCGAGGGCGGTCCCCAGGGTCAGGGCATTTTCATCTACCGCCTGCCGGCGACCTTCCTGCCCGCCGCGCAGCTGAGCAGGAGCATTTATTTTTCCCATTACCTGTTCTGGGCGGGAACCGCACGTGAGGCTTCCGCATGGCCGGTTCTCCGTCGGATTTCAGAACAGTTCAGCACGGGGAAATGGGGTGGAGTGACCAATTACACCGACCTGAAAATTTTAGGAGAAGCCACAACTGCCGATTTGATCGAAGTCTGGATGTGGGCCTCCGGCAACGGCGGCCCCAAGGATTCGGTACTGGACATCACCTTCGATTTCCGAAAAGTGTTGCCCGGCGGTGGCTACCAGCGCCTGGCCTGGCTGGACCAACAGGCCACCTGGGTCCGGGTTCTGGATCACGGCGCTGTGGAAGTCGAGGCTTACCCCGAATACTATCGCAAGTTCCTGGACGACATGCTGCCGCGCTACGCAGCGCCGAACCGCCTCGAAGCGCTCAGCGAACCACTGGCGGAACTCGCCACCTGTGATGACGATTCGCTTCTGTACGATGCCCCGGAAGGACCGGTGGTCCAACCCCTGCTGTGCGAGCATTCCGTGGAGACGTCCCTGCAGAACGCCAATGTTGTGGGCAACATCTACTTTGCCAATTACTCCGCCTGGCAGGGCCTGGTGCGCGACCGCTACTTCCATCGGCTGGCGCCCGAATATTTCCGCGGCACCGGCGAAGGCGGGGAACTTTTGTGTCTCCGTTGCCGGGTGGACCACCTCAGAGAGGCCATGCCGTTTGACCGCATCGCCATCACCATGGCGCTGAAATCGCTGCACCGCTGCCACGCCACTTTCTACTTCGAATATTTTCAGGAAAACCCTGAAGGCCCGCGGCTGAAGCTGGCCACCGGGAGACAGAATGTGGTATGGGTCAAACGCGACGGCCACCGCAAGCCGACACCGGCGCCCTTTCCCGCCCGGGTGCAGGCGGCCTTTGAAAAGGCCATCCGGGACGGCGGCGGCGCTTTCGATTTCCCGGCGCCGCTGTTTGAAAAAAAGGTGCGCCGGTAACGCATTTTCCCTTTCGGCGCCGTTCCAAATAGGTTACCGTAGCCTGCGTTAACAAAGCCGGCAGCATCTGCGCGCCGGCGGCGACACACCAGCTCATGGAACAAGGCCTTGGCCCTGACGCACGATGCCGCCAGAAAACCGGAAAAAAATAGACGCCTTTCTGGGTGCATGGGTGACTGCCGCCGGCCGCCATGCCGCTGCAGTGGTCGTCTCCGCGCTGATTTTCAGTGCCCTGGTGCTCTACTATCTTTTCACCGGCCATCTGGGAATCATCACGAACGACGCCGACCTGCTCTCCGGCCGGCTGCACTACCTGCAGGTCAAACGAGCCTTTAACCGGGCATTCCCCCAGTTAACCGACAATATCGTCATCGTCATCGACGGTCAGACACCCGATCTGGCCTTGGATGCCCGCGAAAAACTGGCCGCACGCCTTGTTTCGCGAAAAAATCTGTTTGCCAGTGTTTACGTGCCGGGCGGTGAGACCTTTTTCAAGAAAAACGGCCTGCTCTACCTGTCGGCAAACGACCTGCAGAGCCTGGCCGACCACCTGGCGACGGTCCAGCCGCTGCTCGCCGAGCTGATCCGGCATGACAATCTCAAAGGGCTTTTCTCCCTTCTGGAACAGGCTGTCAAAGCCGACCAGGATGCACAGGGAATCGATCTGGAGCCGGTCTTTTCCAAAATCGCAGACGCTGCCGCTGCCCTACTGGCGAACCGCTTCTACCGGCTTTCATGGATCGCGCTGATGAACGGCCGATCGCTGAAACAGGCGGACCGCCGCCAGTTCATCATCGTACAGACGATTCCCGATTACAGCAGCCTGCTGCCGGGCCGTCGTGCCATGCACGCGATCCGCAAAACGGTCAGAACGCTCCATCTGGACAGTTCGCACGGCGTGCGGGTCCGGCTCACCGGCAGCGTCGCCATGGCGTTTGAAGAGCTGCAAAGCGTCATGCGCGGGGCCAAGCTGGCCGGCATTCTCTCTTTCGTCATGGTCGGCATCGTGATCTTCATCGGGCTGCGCTCACCCAAAATGGTTCTGGCCACGGTTCTTACGCTGCTGGCGGGCCTGATCTGGACGGCCGGCTTTGCCGCCCTGGCAGTGGGGCACCTCAACATGATATCGGTGGCTTTTGCGGTGCTTTTCATCGGCCTGGGGGTCGACTACGCCATTCATTTCTGCCTGCGTTACCGCGAACTACTGCAAAGCGGCGAAAGCGCCGTGCCGGCCATGCGTCGGACCGCTGAAAGCGTCGGCAGTTCGCTGGTGCTGTGCGCCTTCACCACGGCCATCGGTTTTTTCGCCTTCATCCCCACGGATTTTTCGGGTGTCGCCGAACTGGGCCTCATCTCCGGCTGCGGCATGTTCATCGGCCTGGCGGCCACGCTGACGCTGCTACCGGCCCTGTTTTCCGTGCTGCGGTTCGATCTGCCGCCCGCACCCGCGGCCGCAGCGCCGGCCAGACGCTCACCACTGGCCTTCTTTACCGCACACGCCAAAGCGGTCGGGATCGGCGCGCTGATAGCCGCTGCCGGCGCCGCAGCGCTGCTGCCGCAGGTCCGATTTGACCAAAACCCGCTCAACCTGCGGGACCCGGCCAGCGAGTCCGTGGCCACTTTTCGGGAACTGCTCAAATCGGACAATTCCCCCTGGAGCCTGAAAGTGCTGGCCACCAACGAGAAGCAAGCCGAAAATATCATCCGGCGCGTCAAGGGTCTCAAGCCCGTCAAACGGGCCATTTTTATCAATGATTTCGTCCCTTCCAACCAGAATGAGAAGCTCGATATCATCGAAGATCTGAGCTTCATTGCCGGGCCGGTCATCACCGAAGCGCCGCCGCACCAGACGGACCCCGGCGATGCCGCGCGCATTCTGGCCCTGCATGACTTCTTGAAAAGCCTCGCCGGACACGGACACACGCTCCGCAGCCGCCCGGCCGGCCCGGCCGCCGCCAGACTGGCCGACCTGCTGGCCCGGATCGTGCAGCACCTGGAAAATGCCGACCGTGCTGCCGCACACCGCCTGCTGCGGCGCTTTGAAGCCAGCCTGCTGGGATCTCTGCCGGGACGCCTCGAGGCCTTGCGGCTGTCGTTGCAGGCATCGGCCTTCGGCATAAAGGATCTGCCGCACGATTTTCTGCCGCGCTGGAAATCGCCATCCGGCGCCTACCGTGTGGAAATATTCCCGCGCGGGGACATGGCCAACCGCCGCACGCGGATACGATTCATCCAGGCCGTCACCGCCCGGGTACCCCAGGCCACAGGGTACCCGGTGGTCATCTACGAAGGCGGCAAGGTCGTCGCGCGCTCTTTTCTGCAGGCCTTCGGATACAGCCTGGCGGCCATTGCACTGCTGCTGCTGTGGATCATGCCGCAAAGGCGCGACGCCGTGCTGGTGCTGGCACTGCTCCTGATGGCGGGAATTCTCACCGGCGGCTGCATGGCAATTTTGCACATTCCGTTAAACTTCGCCAACATCATCGCCCTGCCGCTGATTCTGGGCATCGGTGTGGACAATGGCATCCACATCGTGCACCGCTTCCGGGCAGCCGGATCGCGCACACCGGCGCTGCTGCAGTCCAGCACCATCCGGGGAGTCGTGTTCAGCGCCCTGACCACCATCTGCAGCTTCGGGAATCTGGCCGTCTCCCCCCATCCCGGCATGGCCAGCATGGGCCAACTGCTTTCCATCGGCATCCTGGCGAGCCTGGCATGCACGCTGGTCGTACTCCCGGCCCTGCTGGAAGACAGCCGCAAGCCCGAAACTGCCGGCCGCTGATCGGCGACACCATCGAGGTCCGACGGTGTGCTGCAGAATACCGGCCCATATTACCGTTGACGCGGGCCGCCGTTGCGTGTAGGACGGTACCCGGAAATGATTCCAGCAGCGGTACCACCGCACAGTGGATTGCGGAAAAACGCATGGCCCTGAAACAATACACATGGCTCATCGGCTTTTGCCTGACAATCGCTTTTGCCGGCTACAGCGCTGCACAGGACACTTCGCCCGGCGTGCCGGTGGAAAAGCTGCACAACGCTCTGCTGGCGGCCATGCGAACCGGCCCCGAAACGGATTGTGCCGGCCGCTACGAATTGCTGCTGCCGGTGGTTCGCCAGGTCTTTGACTTCGACCTGGTCGCCCGGCTGGCGGTGGGAAGATTCTGGCGCCGGTTCGACAAAAGCCAGCGGGCAGCGCTCAAAAATGCCATCCTTGACATGAGCACAGCCACCTACGCCCAAAACTTCGACAGCTTTACCGGTGAACGCTTTACCACCGTTTCGGTGGACCGGCCGCGGAAAAACAAGGCCATTGTCAAAACGCTGCTGATCACCGCCAAAGGTGAGAAGGTCGATCTGGACTACATCTGCCGCCTGAAAGCGGATGGATGGCGAATCGTCAGCGTATCGGCCAAAGGGGTGAACGACCTGTCCATGAAACGTGCTGAATACACCAGCTTCTTAAAAACACACAGCCTTGACGAAATGATCGAAAAACTGGCGAAAAAGGTAAAAAAATGCACCCGAGGGCCATCCTGACACTGGTTTTTTGGGCAACCGCCGGCTTCCTTCAATGAGCACTGTTCTGAAAGCCGTTTTTTTCGACTACGGCGGCACCCTGGACGCCGACGGCATCGCCTGGAAAGCACGTTTTTGGCCGCTGTATCGACGTTTTGGCGTACATGTGCCGCCGGACAGGTTCGACCGTGCCTTTTACCGCGCCGACGACAGCCTGGCCACCGAGGCCGACGCATCGTTGCGACTTGATGAGGTTATTCAGCTTCAAGTCACGCGGGTTCTGCGAAACCTCGACATCAGCGACACACTCCTGGCCGCCCAGATCGCCGGCGCCTTCTTTGAAGACTCGCTGGCTGCCGTACGCCGCAACTTGGGGCTGCTGAGACGCTTGCGTCCGCGCTACCGGTTGGGAATCATCTCCAACAACTACGGCAACCTCGACGCCATCTGCCGGCAGACCGGACTCAGCGATTTTATCAAGGTCATGGTGGACTCGGCACTTGTGGGCGTCTGCAAGCCCGACGCACGCATTTTTTACACAGCCATGGATGCCCTGGAAGTACCTCCCGCAGCGTCTGTGATGGTCGGGGATTCACTGGCAAGGGATGTGCGGGGCGCCCGCAATGTCGGCATGCGCGCCGTGTGGCTGGCCGGCAGCCGGACGACACGGCCACCGGCGGATCCGGGATGCGCGGTGATCTCCAGACTGGCGCAACTGCCGGAGGTGTTGGCCGCATGGGCCTGAAAACCATCAGCGGCGGCCTGATATGCGCCGGCCGCGGGAAGCGTTTCCGCGAGGCAGGCGTTGCCGCCCCCAAGGCGATGATCGCGCTTTCCGGCCGGCCCCTGCTGGACTGGGCGGTGCGCCAGCTATGGACGGCCGGCATCGACCGTATGACGGTGATCTTCAACAGCGAAAACGCCCCCACCTGCAGGCGCTACCTGGAACAGACCTTCACGCAGATGCACTTTACGATCATCTGCCGCGACACAGCCACCTCTTTCGAAAGTTTCCAGGCCGTGCTCGCAGCCGCGCCTGCCGGCCATGTGCTGATCACCACGGTGGACGCAGTCTATGCGCCCGGCAGGGTCGCTGAATTTTTGCGCTTCGCGCGCCGCCTGGCGCCCGGAAGCATGGCCCTGGGGGTCACCGGTTTTATCGATGACGAAAAACCGCTTTTCGCCACCCTCGCCCCGGATAATCGGATCGTTTGCATAGGCGCTGGCAAGAGCCGCTTCGTCACCTCCGGCATCTACTGGCTGCCGGCCGCTTTCGCCCGGCTGGGCCGCGGAAAACACTTCGCCGCCCTGCGGCAGTATCTGGCCTATCTCATCGGCGAAGGCAGCCCCTGTTTCGGGTTTGACATGGGAAAATCCATCGACATCGACCGTCCGGCGGACCTTGCCGCGGCAAAAGCCTTTGTGGGGACATTTTCATGAATGCCGGCGGATTCCGCTTTAAAAACCCTGCCAAATGGATTATGTGCTAAAGTTCAAATTTCACCGGCGGTAGATTCCAGGAGTTTTATCTTTGATGTCAAAAATCACCTGCATCGGCGTCTTCCGGGAACGTGAGCACTCTCCGCAGCGCGAAAGCGATGACGCAGCCATCTTGACGGCCGTGGCGCGGCAGCTGGACCGCCGTGCCGGGCTCGTCGTCAACACCACTGCACCGGAAGAGCTGAACGCGCTTCAGAACGTCCCGGATGTCGTGTTTTACATGTGTGAAAAAAAGCGGGCCTTAGAGCAGCTGCAGCGCCTGCAGCAGGCCGGCAGCCTGCTGATCAACCCCATCGCGGGGGTGCGCAACACCTTGCGCGAAAAGATGGTGCCGCTGTTGGCGGATGCCGCCTTTTTCCCTCCCACCAAACGGGTCGCAACGTCACAGGCGCACGCCAACGGACTGCAATGCGCCTGGGTCAAGCGCGGCGACTACCACGCCATCGAATCGAGTGACGTGCAGTTCGCGGCTTCGCCGGCGGCGCTGTCTGGCATTATTGACGATTTTGCGCGGCGGGGCATCGCCAGTGTGCTCGTGCAGCAGCACATTCCCGGTGACCTGGTGAAGTTCTACGGCGTCCGCACACCCGCGGCGTCCAGCCGTTGGTTTCACTGGTTCTACCACCGGGGCCAGCAGCTGTGCGGCCACGCCTTTTCCGAAAAAACGCTCCAAGAGATGTGCGAAAATGCCGCCGACCGGCTGGGTCTGGAAATCTTCGGCGGCGATGCCATCATCACTAACACGGGCGCTGTTTTCATCATCGACATCAACGCCTGGCCCAGTTTCGCCCTGTTCCGCGAAACCGCGGCCTGCCATATTGCGGACCACATCGTCGCAAAGATCCATGCCGCAAGGCAGACAGGAGACGCCCATGCCTGAAAATCGACCGCCACGGCGGCCCGGCCCCCGTTCACGGGAGCTTTTTGCGCGTGAAAGCCGCTATATGGCGCCCGGGCTGCAGTCCATCGCACTGTTTTCCGAAATCGTCGTCAAAAAAGCCCGCGGCGTGCATATCACCGACGTGGACGGCAACCGCTACATCGACTTTACCGCCGGGATCGGCGTGGGGAGCGTAGGCCACTGCCACCCGCACTATGTCCAGGCCCTCAGCGCGCAACTGCGGCAGGCGACCTTCGGCAGCTTCTGCAGCCAGAACCGCTTGGCATTTTTAAAGATGCTGACCGAAATGACACCTGCCGGCATCGACAGCATCCAGATGTACTCCGGCGGCGCCGAAGCCGTGGAGGCCGCCCTGCGCCTGGCCAAATCGGTGACCGGGAAGTATGAATTTGCCGGATTCTGGGGCGGCTTTCACGGCAAAACCCGGGGCGTGCTGGGCCTTCTGGGCGACACCGCCTTCAAGGCCGACCTGGGGCCGCTCATGCCGGGACTCTACCTGGCGGGTCCCTATGCCTACTGCTACCGCTGCCCCTGGAAAACCACCTTCCCAACCTGTGGATTCGCCTGCGTGGAGTGGTTCCGGGACAGCCTCAAACACCAGACCACCCACTGCCTGGCCGGCATCCTCATCGAGCCCGTCCAGGGAACCGCCGGCAACGTGGTGCCGCCGCACGGTTTCGTCAAGGCCGTCGCCGAGGTGGCCCGCGAATTCGGTGCACTTTTGATTGCCGACGAGATGATCACCGGATTCGGGCGCACCGGCAGACTCTGGGGCGTGGACCACGACGGCGTCGTGCCGGATGTCATGACCCTGGGCAAGGGCATCGGCGGCGGCTTTCCCATGAGTGCCGTCGCCGCTCCCCGGGAATCCATGCGCGCCAAGCCCTTCGGCAACCCCAGCGGCAGCTCTTCAAGCTACGGCGGAAACCCCCTGGCGGCGGCGGCCGGCCGTGCCGCGCTGGAGATCATCAGGGACGAAAACCTGGTGGACAATTCCCGCCACGTCGGCCGGCTCATCAAGGAGCGCCTCAGCGCCCTTGCGCAGCGCTGCAGCCTGATCGGCGATGTGCGCGGACGGGGACTGATGATCGGGGTAGAGCTGGTGCGCGACCGAACATCCAAGACGCCTCTCGAAAAGAAATTCACGCGCCGGCTGTTTCACGCATGCCTCGACCGCGGGCTGATCGCCATGTGCTACACGTCCAACATCCGCATCAACCCGCCGCTGGTGATCACGCCCGACGAAGCGGCAGAAGGCGTCGGCATCCTTACCGACGCCCTGTTGTGCATTGAAAAGCAGGTACGCCAAGGGACCGGGACATGACGTACCAAGGTGCCATCATCGGTTTCGGCCATATCGCCGTGCACGGGCACCTGCCGGCCTACCGCCGGCATGCCCGCATGGCGATCACGGCCGTGGCCGACCGGCTGCCGGCCGCCGGCCGGACCTGCAAACGCGAACTGCCGCAGGCAATATTTTACGAAGATGCCGACCGTCTTTTGGAAAAAGCAAAAATCGATTTCATTGACATCGCCACGCCGCCCAGCCTGCACGCGGATCTGATCTGCAGCGGGCTTGCCGCCGGCCGGCATGTGCTGTGCGAGAAGCCGCTGGTGCTGCAAAGAAGCGACCTCGAACGCATCGCGCACCTGGCGCAAAGAAACGGCAAAGTCGTCTTTACAGCCCACAACTGGCGCTACGCACCCATTTTTCAGCAAATCAGCCGGCTCATGGACCAACACGCCATCGGGGATGTGCAGCGGATCACCTACTCGGTCATCCGCACGCGTCCGTCGGTGACGGCCGGCGAAGGCGGCGTGCACAGCAACTGGCGGCTGAACCCCGATATCGCCGGCGGCGGCATCCTGGTCGACCACGGCTGGCACGCCTTTTACATGCTCAACCAGTGGGCCGGCAGTGTGCCGCAGCAGGTGGCATGCCGTCTGGAAAACCGCAAATACACCGACATCGCCGTGGAGGACACCGCCAGCATCAGCATCGATTATCAAAACGTCACGGCAAAACTATTTTTCACCTGGGCCGGTGACCGCCGGCTAAACCACGTGGCCATTGAAGGCAGCAGCGGATCCATGCAGGTGGATGACGATGCAATCCGCATGCAAAACAGCGCCGGCAGCCGCCGATTCACCTTTGGCGAAGCCCTCTCCGGTGGCTCGCACCACCCTGACTGGTACGGCCGTGTGCTGGATGGTTTTCTGCACGAAATCGAGACACCGGCCCTGCGCGGCCGCAATCTGGAAGAGGCCGCCTGGTGTCTGCATCTCCTGGAGGCCTGCCGCCGCTCGCACCGCAGCGGCCGCCGCGAAACCCTGCCGGCTTCGGCGCTGCCGGACTGCGGGTCCCATGGGTGCTGACCTCGCATTGCTGGTTTACGCCCGGGGCGCGGAAGCGCGCCTGGCGCTGCGCGTGGCCGGCCTCAGCCTGGCCGAGCGCCTGGTGCACAGCGCCCGCATGGCCGGCCTGCGCCAAACCGTGATTATTTCCAGCCGCCCGCAGCTGCTGCCGGAAATGCCGCCGCGGGCCGTAATCCTGCCGCACCTGCAGGCCCTGCCGGAATCGGCGTCGGCGCGCTACCTGGTGCTCGGCGCCGGTTATCTGCCGGATGTCACCTTTCTGCGGGAGCTTGCCGCCACCGCGGACGGGAAAACACCCTGCCGCGTTCAAAACACACGGGCGCTGGTTTGCGGCCGCCCGCAGTTAGCAACACTGGTTCCACGGCTTTTCGGAAACAGCGCCGCCGGTGGCGGAATCGGAAACATTACCGGCATGCACACCCTGCGCCTGGACCACGGCAGGATTTTCGACGTCAGGGATGGAGCCGGTATTCCCGCCGTGGAAAAAGCGCTTTTCAAAACACTGGTCAAAGATACCGAGGGCTTCATGTCCCGGCACGTGGAGCGCAGGATCTCGCTGGCCCTGTCCAGGCGTCTGGTGAATACCGCCGTCACCCCCAACCAGATGACCCTGGCCAGCGTGGCCGTGGGCCTGGGCGGTGCGCTGTGCATGGCTCTCGGCACGCGCCCCTGGCAGGTCGCAGGCGCGCTCCTGTTTCTGGCGCACTCCATTCTCGACGGATGCGACGGAGAGATCGCACGCGTCAAATTCATGCAGAGCCGTTTGGGCGGCATCCTGGACTTCTGGGGTGACAACGTCGTGCATACGGCTGTTTTTCTGGCCATCGGCCATGCCTGGTGGCATGCCAGCGCTTCCGCCTGGGCGATCGTTTTCAGCGTGCTGGCCGCCGGAGGTACCATGGCCGCCGCCGGTCTGGTCTACATCCGAACCATGATGCGCAAAGCGGGTGACGGGCCCCTGTTCACCTCGGTATCGGCAACTGCGGGAAAAAGCCGCATCGCTGCGGCCGCCGATTTCCTCAGCCGGCGGGATTTCATCTACCTGGTGGTCATTCTGGCCTTCTGGGGGCACCTGAACTGGTTTCTGGCCATGGCCGGCCTGGGCGCCCCGGCGTTTTTCCTTGTGCTGCTGCGGCTCGACGCCAAGGGGGGCAACGCCCGGCAGCACCGGCGGGTCACGAAAAAACGCTGACGGCTTCGCGGTAGCCGGCTGCGATGATGGGCTTGAATTTCTGGAAGTGAAACGACTTGTAACCGGCCAGGCGCGGTTTTATCAGAACCACATCGGAGAATTTTTTCAGCGCCTCACTGCTCTGGTTCTGCACCAGCAGATAGAAGCTGCGCTCGTAGACATCGATGATGGCGCCCGGGCGCTCGAAAAACGAGTAGTCCCCGGGCCGCAAGGGCGGCAGGGCGCGCTCGGACATGACATCCACGGCCACGATGGGCAGCCGCGCATCGGAGACCTGGGCCACCGGAAGATTGGCATTGATGTAGCCGTCCACGTAGAAGCGGCCCATCAGTTCGACAGGCGGAAATATCACCGGAATGGAAATCGAGCAGCGCACCGCATCTCTGATCAGCACCGGATCGCCGGCGCCGAACACGCGGATACTGCCGTCACCGAAATCCGTGGCCACGATCTTTAACGGGATGCGCACATCGGCCATCTGCCGGTCGCCGAAGAGACCGGCGAAAATGGCCGCCAGCTTGGCGGTATCCAGCAGGGCCGGACGCTTCAGAGACGGGCGTGCCCAGTGGGTGACGGCTGCAAAGCGCTCGATATAGCCGAGCAGTGCGGCTTCGGAAAGCCCGACGGCCCAGGCCGCGGCCACGACGGCTCCCATGCTGGTGCCCAGGATCTCCGTGGGTGTGAGCCCCTGTTCCCTGAGATACCGCAGCACGCCGATATGCGCATACCCCAGTGCACCGCCGCCGGAAAAAACGAGGGAAAAGCCGGATTTCAGCCGCTGGCGCATGGTTCCTGCTCCCGGAAGCTTGTGATAAAATCAGTGGTGATTATATTAAAAGCATGCCCCTGTTTCGCCCACACATCCGCCGGTGCTGCCGAAGCGCCCTACTGATTGTGCCCGCCGGCACGCTTTACCTGCTGGCAGCCGCAAATGTTCTTGCGGCCACCAGCAACCTGCGCTGCGGCAGCCGCATCATTTCTGTGGGAGACACCACCTACGATGTCCGGCAGAAATGCGGCCGGCCCGATCTCATCGACGCCTGGGAAGAAGCGGCCCACGGCTACGTATCCCATTTTTACGACTATGGGCACGAACGTTACCGCCTCCCCTACCTGGTCAAAGGGCCGATCCAAATGGAGCGCTGGACTTACGACTTTGGCTCCAACCGACTGATCCAGCACCTCATCTTTGAAAACGGCTACCTGATCCGCATCCTGTCCGGACGGCGCGGCAACCCCTAAACCTCTTGTGGCGGCCGGATGCTGCCGCTTCCACCCCAGCGCTCGAAGAGCCGGTGCCCGATGCCCAGATAGTCGAATACCTTGCCGACGGTCTGATCGATGATGTCTTCGACGCTGCGGGGCCGGTGGTAAAAAGCGGGAATCGGGGGCAGGATGTGCGCCCCCATGTCGGCCGCCATGGACATCAGCCGCAGGTGCCCCTTGTGCAGCGGGGTTTCACGGACCAGCAGCACCAGCTTGCGTTTTTCCTTCAAGGTGACATCCGCGGCCCTGACCAGCAGGTTGTCGGCATAGGAATTGGCAATGCCGGACAGGCTCTTGATGGTGCAGGGCGCCACGATCATGGCCTCGGTCCGGAAAGATCCGCTGGCCGGAGCCGCCGCCAGGTCGTGGTTGTCGTAGGCAAAAGAGGCCATGGCCTCGACCTCTGCGATTTTGAATGCAGTCTCCAGAGCCATGGTGGTCTTGGCGGCCTCTGAAACGATGAGATGTGTCTCGCAAGAACTATTTTTTAAAAGCTGGAGCATGCGCACACCGTAGATGATGCCGCTGGCGCCTGAAATTCCAATGATAATTTTTCTGGGCATCGCATGGCCTCACTTCATTCCGGTTGAGTGGCCGCCGGCGCCTGGAGGCGCTTGATGATTGCCTGCGCCAGGATACGGCTGTTGCGCTTCACGGCGGAAATTCCCCCGGGCGCCAGACCGTCCCAGTGCATGCCGGCCGTCAGCACCACCGGGGTGTTCAGGTTTGCGGCGATTTCAAGCGCCATGGCGCGGGCCAACTGGTCCTCTTTGTGCCCGGTAAAACAAAAAACAGAAGCGGACGCGCTCGTCCGGGCTCCATCTTCCAGGCTTGGCCTTGGCCGGGCCACGGCTACGGCCCCGATGTGGGGTTTTTCACCTCCCCACACGGCAACCAGCAGGTCGCTGCCGATACGCCGCACTGCAGCCGTCAGGTCATAGCGCCCCGTGTGCGTGCTGACAATAAATGCAAATTCTTTCATACGTTGACAACCCTCCGGCGATCCGGTAGGTTACTTCGCGATTTCGCCGCCCCGGCAAATCCCTAGAAACAGGCTGTACACGCATCCGACGGCGGCGTCAAGCCGGAGCAGGCTTCCACTGCCGGACGCAAAACCCAATGGAAAGGTGCCATGAGTTCCGATTTCAGCTCCGGGCGCAAGCAAAGCGCCGCGCATCTGATCGGTGTCCAGGCCGTACTGCTGGATCTCGACGGCACGCTGATTGACTCCATGGGCATCTACTTCGAACTCGTGGACCTGGTTTTCCGTCGCCTGGAACTGCCCGCGATTTCCCGCCCCCAGGTGGTGGAAGCCCTGAAAGGGGGATCCTTCGACTGGGACGCGGTGCTGCCGGAAATGCACACGGTGCAGAAAGCCCGGCTCATCTCCCGGGCCTGGGACATCATCGACGATGTGGCCCCTGCGTTGTTCAAAAACCGGGCCCGACTGGTGGCGGGGACCGCGCCGGTTCTTGAAGATCTTGCACAAAGGGAGATCAAAATCGGCGTCGTCACTTCGACCTCCGCCAAGTACATCGAAAAAAAGCTCGCCCTGCTGGAGGCCGCCGGTTGCCGGCAGCACGTTCAGGCGGTGATTACAGCCGACGACGTGAAAAGCAGAAAACCGTCCCCCGAGCCGCTGCTGGCCGCCAGCACCAGGCTGCAGACGTCTGCGCGGCACTGCGTGTACGTCGGTGACATGCGCACCGACATCATCGCCGGGCACGCCGCCGGCATGCAGACCGTTGCCGTGCTCAGCGGCCTGGACGACCGCAACGCCTTTGCGGCGGTGCACCCCCATGCCGTCATCGCCAGCATCGCCGACCTGCCGCAGCTCATCTCCGTAGACGGCCGCCATCCGGACCTTGACGCGTAGACGGATGCCGTCCGGCGGGGCGGGCAGACCGAACCCTTTTCAGAGCTCCCCAAATGCTCCCATGGCATAGATCCTGCTCTAATCAGGCTGGGGCAGCAAACCAGCCCAGCGATGTGTATATTTTACCCATTTCTTTGGGCGGTTGGCTGTGATATGATACAAAAATACACAGCGGCAACGCTTACGCTCGCCGCCGCGGGTGCAGTCGCACCCCAGGGCGTTGGCAATCCGGTACTTAGCACCTGAATTTTGCAAGCGTCGCGTTTGCCGCATAAGCAAGGCGCAAGGCATGCAGCTGTAGCGGACTACCAGCAAATGCCTTGCAACGCGGCAGATGCGGTGAAATCGGCGCTCCTGGCTCGTCGGGCGTTGCTGAAAGCGGAGCCTGAAGGGCGTACGATTTTGAAATCAAAACGGAAGGTTTCCGAACATCCTCCTTTAAGAAAAATACCGACTTTAATACCAAGCTGACCATAAAACTTTATTTCTACTTTACAGTTTTCAGGATTGTCTGTGCAGGATTCAGGTATCGAGAACGCGTAAAATGGCAACCCATCCCATCAAGAGCAGCCGCAGCCGGCCTTCCCTGTCGCCATGGGTGATCCTGTGCGCCGTGGGCCTGCTGCTGGTTATCGTGCTGGTGTTGGCGGTGCGCAACTACAGCCGCGAAAAACGATACCTTTCCGAGCTGCTGAGCGCCAAAGGCGCCGCCCTGATCCGCGCGGTGGAGGCCGGTGCGCGCACGGGCATGATGGGCTTGATGTGGGGCGGCGACCAGGTCCAGATGCTGCTGCAGGAAACCGGACGGCTGCCCAACGTCGTTTACCTGGCCGTAACGGACAGGAACGGAACCATACTGGCCCACAGCAACCGGACGCGCGTGGGCCGACCGCTGCGGGCCGATTTCTCGATCCGACGTTTGGATCCCGCCGTCCGGGAAAAGTGGCACCTCACACACCTCGACAACGGGCGGCAGGTTTTTGAAGTTTACCGCTACTTTCACCCGATCCCCGGTGAGGGGCGGCGCATGCGGCGGCAGATGTCTTCCATGATGCGCCGTTTTGGAATGCATCCGCCACCGGACAACGACTGGTGTTTCGGGAAGAACCGCAGCCCCCATGGACAGATCATCTTCATCGGCCTGGATCCGGGACCGTTTGAAGCCGCCAGCCGGCAGGACGTGCGCAATACGCTCACCGTGTCGGCCATCTTGCTGCTGATCGGCGTGGGCGGTTTCCTCTCGCTCTTCTGGGCGCAGAACTACCGCGACGCCAAACGGCGCCTCGCAGATACCAGTGCCTTTGCCGACGAGGTGGTGACCGCCCTGCCCGTGGGTTTGATCACCACCGACCCCGAGGGCCGTATCGCCTTCGTCAATGCCGCCGCCGAAAAAATATGCGGCATCCAGCTGGAGGGCGTTATGAATAAACCGTCCTCCGAAGTGCTGCCGCCCGAACTCTGTGCGCTGGAGTCAGCCGCCGATCGTCAGGGTCCGGTACTGGAACAGGAATTGACGGCGCGTTTCCCCGGCAGAGGCCGGATCCCTTTGAGTGTCAGCGTGACCCGCATCGTCAACGAGACCGGCCGCTTTATCGGCCGCATCCTGATTCTCAGGGATTTGGGGGAAGTCAAGCGCCTGCAGGAGGAAATCCGGCGCAAGGAAAAGCTGGCGGCCCTGGGCAGCCTGTCAGCCGGTGTGGCCCACGAGATCCGCAATCCGCTGAGCTCCATCAAAGGCCTGGCCGCCTATTTCGGCAGCAAGTTTGCGTCCGGCAGCGAAGACCGCCAGGCCGCCGATGTCATGGTGCACGAGGTCGAACGCCTCAACCGGGTGGTCAGCGAGCTGCTCGATTTCGCCCGGCCGTCGGAGCTGAACCGCCGATCCGCCGACCTGAACCACCTGTTGGATCATTCGGTGCGCCTCATACGTCAGGACGCCGCGCTCAAGCAGGTTGACATCCGGCTCATCAAACCGGAGAGCCCGCCACCCGTCTTTCTGGACCCGGACCGTTTTTCCCAGTGCCTGCTCAACCTGTACTTAAACGCCATCGACGCCATGGATAGCGGCGGCGTATTGCGCATCAAAGCCCACATCGACGGACAGCGGGGCCTTATTGTTCAGGTCAGCGACAGCGGCAGCGGTATTTCCGCCGATGATCTGGCAAAAATTTTCGACCCCTACTATACCACCAAATCGACGGGCACGGGGCTGGGCCTTGCCGTGGTGCATAAAATCGTGGAGGCGCACCGGGGACGTATCGACGTACAGAGTTCTCCGAACAAAGGCACCACCTTCACCATTTTTATACCCTACGAAGAAACCGCCATGCACCGGACGCCAAGCGCCGCGCCCGGCAATCTGTGAGGATCGCCATGAACACGACACCCGATGCCAGCCTGCTGGTCGTCGACGACGATGCAGGGCACCGTACCATGCTGCGCACCATCATCAAAAGCTGGGGCTACGAGGTGCAAACCGCTGACGACGGCGGTGTTGCCGTGGAAAAGGTCCGGCGGCGGCCCTACGACCTGATCCTGATGGACATCCGCATGGCCAGCATGTCCGGCCTGGAAGCCTTAAAGCAGATCAAAGCCTACAACCCGGCCATTCCCATCCTGATCATGACCGCCTACTCGTCGGTGGAATCGGCGGTCGAAGCCCTGAAATCGGGCGCCTATGACTACCTGACCAAACCGCTGGACTTCGAGCTGCTCAAACTGACCATCGAGCGTGCCCGCGAGCACGTCGGTTTAAAAGCCGAAAACCAGGCGCTTAAAGCCAGGCTCCAGGCTGGTTTCGACGTGCACCAGATCATCGGCAAGAGCCGCCCCATGCGCGAACTGCTCGAAATGACGGCCATGATCGCCCCCTCCGAGGCCACCGTGCTGATTACCGGCGAAAGCGGTACCGGCAAAGAGCTGATCGCCCGTTCCATTCACCTGAACAGCCGCCGCCGGGATCATCCGCTGGTCATTGTCAACTGCGCGGCACTCACCGAAAGTCTGCTGGAGTCCGAACTTTTCGGCCATGAGAAGGGAGCTTTCACCGGGGCCGAAAAACGGCGCGAGGGGCGCTTCATGCAGGCCAACGGGGGCACCATCTTTCTGGATGAGATCGGCGAAACCAGCCCCGCCATGCAGGCCAAGCTGCTGCGTGTCATCCAGGAACGTGAAATCCAGCGCGTGGGCGGTGAAAAGCCGCTCGGTGTCGACGTCCGTATCCTGGCAGCCACCAACCGCAATCTCGAAGACGATGTGGCAGCGGGAAAATTCCGTGAAGATCTCTATTACCGCCTGAACGTAGTCACCCTGCAGGTGCCTGCACTGCGCGAACGAACCGACGACATTCCCCTGCTGGCGCAGCATTTCGTCGATAAATATGCTGAAAAAAACCGTAAAACCGTGCGCGGGTTCTCCCCGACGGCCATGGATATGCTGCTCAAATATGACTGGCCGGGAAACGTGCGTGAACTGGAAAACGCCGCCGAACGCGCCGTTATCCTGCTGGCCGGGGACACCATCAGTGAAAAAGAACTGCCCCTGAGCATCACGCGGCCCTACCTTGCAGAAGCCGTCTGCCGGCCGCCGGCCCCCGCTCTCCCCGGTGCCGCTACCCGCCCGCTGGAAGAAGTCGAGCGCGAGACCATCCTGGCGGCACTGAAGGCCGCCGGCGGCAACAAGAGCGAGACCGCCCGCCGGCTGGGCATCAACCGCAAAACTTTGCACCAGAAGCTGAAACGCTACAAGATGGCCTGACGGCTAAAAACGCTTCAGGCCAACCGGTCCGGCGCGTCGCTGTCTTCAAGCACCTTGACCACCACCAAGGTTATGTCGTCTTCCTGGGGCCTTGCGCCACGAAAATGTCCGACCGCTTCAAAAATCTCCCGTACAATCTCACGGGCCGATTGCCGTGCGCAGCGGCGCAAAACGGCGTACAGACGCTGCCGGCCGAAAAACTCCCCCGCAGGATTGCGTGCCTCCAGAACACCGTCGGTGCTGATCAGGATGATCTGGCCGCTGCGAATATCCCGCTTAAAGGCTTCAAACTCGGTTTCTTTGCAAATCCCCAGGGGCAGCCCTCCCCCTTTCAGAATGTGGAGCGTATCGCTTTGCGGATCATACAAGACGCCTGGTTCATGGCCGGCGCGCACCCACTGGATCCAGCCGTGCGTCCGGTTGATGCGCGCCAGGAACAGGGTCATGAACTGGCAGCTCTTCTCGACGTCACAGGCAAACTGCCGGTTGATATCCGTCACGATCTCCGCCAGAGGGCCGGAACTGGAAGCGCGCAGCCGCAAAGCGGCCCGCACGGTGGCCATCAGAATCGCCGACGAAATGCCGTGCCCGGAAACATCCCCCACCACCACGCAAAGCTGCGCCATGGCTTTTTCCCCCACGCAGAGGTAATCCAACAGATCGCCGCCGGTTTCATCGGAATAAAGCGTGGCGCCTTCGATATCCAGCCCGGCCACCTGTGGTGCGGCGTCCGGCAACAGGCTCTGCTGGATTTCGCGGGCAACCGCAAGGGATTGCTGCACCTGGGCATGGACCCTCAACTGTGGTCCGACCTCGTTGAATACCCGGCCCATCTGGCCGAACTCGTCATTTGACTTGATCGCAACCCGGGTTTCGAAGTCCCCGCCGGCCAGTCTGCGGCTGGCCGCCGCCAGCGCTTCCAGCGGCTTGGTAACCGTACGCGAGAATCCCAGTGCCAGCACAACGGCCAAAAGGATCAGCAAAACGAGGAATCCGGCCGTGAAATACTCCACCCGTCTGACCCGCCGATCGATGAGGGTCTGAACCCGCGTAAACGAGCGGCCGCTTGCATTGCGGGGAATGATGAAGACGAAATCACCGGCTTCTCCCGGCAGCGGCCCGTATGCCAAAAAGCAGAGACGGCCTTCCACCGGCATTTCACGGATCCGGGAAATACGACCGGCAAAGTCACGCAGCATGGACTTGAATTGCATCTGGTCGGTCGATGTCAGCCAGTGAGCGCCGCTTCGGCCGGACGCTGCCGGACGCGTGGCCGTTTCGGCGACCGGCACATCGACCAGAACCCTGGCGCCCGCCCGCCCCTGCTTGCGCCGGCCGGCCGGCCGGACAATCAGCATCCGGCTGCCCGCCGGCAGTTTCCATGCCGCCGCCGAATCCGCCAGATTTTCCAAAGAAACAACGATACTGGCCACCCCCGCGGGCTTTCGGCGCCCATCGTATACTGCGGCAGCCGCCGCTGTCACCCAGAGGCCGCTGGCAGCATCACGAAAGGCCGGTGTCCAGACAACACCCTTTGCGGCCAATGCCGTACGGTACCAGACCTGACGCCGGGCATCGAAACGCCGCGGCAGGTTTGCATCGCAGGGATACACGCTACAGATCCCGTTATTCAGCGCGGTGTACTGCCGCACGACCAGTTTGCCGAGCTGACGCTTTACAGCGCGGCTGACGGATTCCATGAAAGCCGGCCATGTACGGCCACGGGCATGATCAAAAGGCAAAACCGCCCCGGCATCGGCAGCCGCCACCAGGCACGCCCCTCCGCGGCCGTGCAGAGAAACGGCAGCACCCGGCTTCGATCCGTCGGTGCCGGCGCCGCCTGCCGGCAGCCCGCCGGCAGTACTTCCTCCGGGCATGGGGCATGAAAGGCTGCGCTGCAGGGCCAGCACCTGAAAGTCAAGTGCCAGCTCGACCTGTTGGCGAACGCTTGCCAGCATCCGGGAATAGCCGTCTGTGAGTACTTCCAGAAGCATCCGGGTATGGTCGTCGTGGGCCTGCCGAATCTGCCGGGTCAGGGCATCTGCCATGAGGTGCACGTTATGAATCCCGAAGCTGCGCAACCCCACCACCGGGACGATGGAAATCAGCATAAACAGGATCAGCAGTTTCCAGCGAAATTTCACTCTACCTACACTCCTTCACAAATTTCAGGCCGGCAACGGTCCAAAAGCTCCCGCGGCCGGACACACCCCTGCCCATTACGGCGGGACTTTTGGCCAAGCAGGATGAAAAACGCCTTTCCGGCCGATGCTGAAGCCCGGTTGCCCGGGATTTATCTTGACAGCGGGCGGCCGCATCGATATGGCCGTGGAGGCCTTGAAGGGTCGTCCCGGCGGGCTTCGCACACCGCACCAGGCCGCGCAGCTGGCCAGATACCTGGCACCTCCCGCAGCCGCGAGGTTTCATCCGCTGCCGGCCTCCCGTGGAATCAGGATTCCATTGAACTTCATTTCCGCATTGCCGCTTCATGACAGGCACACGCCGGCCCGGTATGCAAAACCGCTGGCGCGCAGATGGCTGTCCGAACATACATTCGTGCTGGATTTCCAGGCACCGGGTGCTCTTGTGTTTACCGCCGGTCAGCGGGTTTCATTGGTGCACCGGGGAATGCAGCGGTACTATTCACCCGTTTCAGCGCCCGGCAATCCGGTGTCAGCCAACGCCAGGATTTCCCGGGCTGCCTGCGTGGCGAGCATATCGCCCTGCACCACCTTATCGACGATCTGCGGCAACCGCTGTACCACTTGTGGGTGGTTCAAAAGGCGTTCCTGGAGCCCCTCCTCCACCAGGTCCTGCATCCAGGCCAGTGCCTGCTGCCGGCGCTTTTCAGGCAGTTCGCCGGAGGCGTAAAGCGCCTGCCGGTGGGCCTGGACGACTTCCCATATCTCGTCCAGCCCTTCACCGGTGACCGCACTGCAGGTCAGTACCGGCGTCCTCCAGTTGGCATAGGAAGGCGAGAGCAGGGTCAATGCGGATTCATAGTCCCTTCTGGCATCTCCGGCCGCTTCCACGTTGTCTCCATCGGCTTTATTGACGGCCACCGCGTCAGCCAGCTCGAGAATCCCCTTTTTGATGCCCTGAATTTCATCCCCGGCTCCAGCCAGCATCAATACCAGGAAGAAATCGACCATGGAAGCCACCGAGATTTCAGATTGCCCTACGCCTACCGTCTCAACGATAACGACGTCAAAACCGGCAGCCTCGCAAAGCACCATGCACTCCCTTGTTCTGTCGGCCACACCGCCCAGAGCGCCGCCCGCCGGCGAAGGCCGCACAAATGCCCGGGGCATGCTGCTCAGTCCGGTCATGCGCGTTTTGTCACCCAGGATGCTGCCGCCGTTTCTCACACTGCTGGGATCCACCGCCAGCACGGCCACCCGGTGCCCTTTGCGGATCAGTCGTTGACCGAAGCTTTCGATGAAAGTGCTCTTGCCGACGCCCGGAACGCCTGAAATGCCCATGCGCAGTGCCTGTCCCGTCTTGGGAAGCAATGCCCGAATGACGGCCTTGGCACACTTCCGGTGGTCTTTTTGGGTGCTCTCCATCAGGGTAAGGCCCCGGGCCAGAATGCGCCGGTTTCCGGCAAGTACACCTTCGATGAAATAAGCGGGGGAGTTGCGGCGAATGGCGATCTCAGTCAGACGGGGCCCAAATTCGGCCGCCAGGTGCCTGTAAACAGCCCCTTTATCCTGCTGCACGTCCTGTTCCAAAAACCAGCGCCAGCCCCCGACGGCATCGGC